>Ga0208795_1000391_pt1 | contig 21589 bp, 19 predicted proteins | sample CB_VirMetaG_6_FD_184541 | JGI IMG/M metagenome (GOLD analysis project Ga0208795, IMG submission 184541) | Freshwater to marine saline gradient viral communities from Chesapeake Bay - CB_1508_2 Viral MetaG (SPAdes) (version 4) | ecosystem: Environmental > Aquatic > Marine > Coastal | place: USA... | reverse complement strand
GGATCAGGTGGTGGTTCTGTAGACACTGGTTCTCTTTTAGTTACGGCTTCTGCTACTTCTAATGTAATTACATTTACTAAAGGTGATGCTTCAACATTTAATGTTACAGTAAATACTGGATCAGGTGGTGGTGGCTCAGTAGATACCGGTTCATTCTTTGTCTCAGCTTCTACAGGTAACTCTGCTACCGGAACTACAGTATATACAAAAGGAGATGGAACTACATTAACTACAAGTTTTGGTAGTAGCTACCAAATTGTAGATGGTGTTCCTAATGTTGAAGTTATTGCTCAACCTAACACATATTTTACATATACAGGAAACCCAAACCTCGCTCTTACTGACCATTATTATATTGAGAATGTACCTGTATCTGGGCAACCTAACTTTACCAGTATAATACTTAGACTTGTAAACTCTACATCAGGATGGGGATCGGCATACTCAGGAAGTGTTCTTAGATTTAAAGAAAGTGGTAGTAACACAAACTGGTCATATTATGGAATATATGAGGTAAATCCTATTGTTGGTTTTAGTACTAATGTTTATGCAACAGTTTTACCTAACTCTGATAGATTTGGAGGAAACGTAACTGCATCTATTAACCTATTTGCTCAAGCTCCATCTATAGAATATCAATCATCTTCATTAGGAAGTTCACAATATACTCTTAAGTATGATTCAACAAGTAATTCTATAGGTAAATACCCTTCTACTTTTGCAGCTGGGGTTTTAGCATATGCTACAGGTTCAGCTGCTACTGGCACTTCACCTAATAAAACATATCTCTATGTATCCCCTACCCCAGATAGTGGATCATCTCAAATGCTTCAAGGCGGCCAATATATTGGATTTAGTACAGATAATTTAAACTGGATATATTATGTAGTATTAGGAGAAACTTTTACATATGGAGCTACATCCAATACTTATGTGACTATAGAACCTGTAGATGGAATATTTTATGCTGTTACAGGCACTACAACATACTTAGGTATTTTTAATGAAATCCCTTCACAACCTTACTATAGACAACTTTCTCATATTGAATATCCTATCACCCCAACATCTACAACAGATGCTACAGGTAGTATTGGTGATGTATCTTATGATAATAATAATTTTTACGTAAAGCGTAGTAATGGTTGGGGTAAAGCACCATTATTAGATATTGGCAGTGGTTCATTAATTACTACTGCTTCTGTAAGTGATAATACTCTTACATTTACCAAAAACGATGGCTCAACATTTGATTTAACAGTAAATACTGGATCAGGTGGTGGCTCTGTAGACACTGGTTCTCTTTTAGTCACAGCTTCTGCTGCTTCTAATGTAATTACATTCACAAAAGGTGATGCTTCAACATTTAATGTTACAGTAAATAGCTCATCATTCTCTGAGGATTCTCAATTTGCAATAACTTCTTCATATGCTCTTACTTCTTCTTATTTAGAAGGAACTGCTATAAGTGCTTCATACGCTTTAACAGCATCATACGCTTTAAATGGTGGTGGAGGTAGCTCTACAGATACAAGTTCATTTTTCCTTTCGGCATCCTCATATGGACCTTCAGGTTCAATTATCTTTACTCAAGGAGATGGAGGTACACAGACTGTTACTTTAGGTAGTAGTTTTGTAAACGCTACTCTTCCTAATAGTGAAATTATAGTAGCTCCTACTGAATCCTATAAATTAGTTGGAGATGCTACCAATTTCCCAGCATTTAAAGCAATTAGTCCTACACCTTCAAATTTTAGTTATACTTGGACTACAACAACTGATGGGGCTATTTTTATGCTTAGAGACGATACTAATTCTGAATGGGGGAATGTAGGTAGTGGTGATTACATAGCTTTGAATGCATATGGTAGTTCAAACCTCCCAGAATACTATCAAGTTTTTAGTGTGAGTAATAATGTTACAGCTACATATGGTGTTATCAAACTCTTTGTATTATATACTGCTTCACTCCAAACCTCATTTAGTGGCGCTGCTACTGCATCATTCCAAGGTTCAGTATCAGTACCTAATGTGGCTCTTCCTCAAAGAATCTCATTAGGAAGGTATGGAAACTTTACTCAGGCTAATAGTCTTTCTACTAACTATTCAAATACAACAACCTTAGTAAGTGGTTCTACCCCATCAGGAAGTTGGTTATATTTTGGTGTTACTCCTACATCAGGTAGTTCTTTTAGTGCTCAATCTGGATATTACATTGGTTTAGGTTCTACTACTTCTTCATTTACTTATTATGTAGTTAATGGAGAAAGTTATATAAACGCTTCTAACGATTATTTTATAGGAATTACTCCTGTAGCAGGTGAATACCAATCAGCTCCTCTTACTGATGTTTATATAGAAAGCGCAAGATGGATTCCTGCTCAACCTTATTATAATAATTTATCTCATATTACATATCCTATCACCCCAACATCTACAACAGATGCTACAGGTAGTATTGGTGATGTATCTTACGATAATAATAATTTTTACGTAAAACGTCAAGTAGGCTGGGGTAAAGCTCCATTGTTAGATATTGATAGTGGTTCACTTTTAACTACAGCTTCTGTAAGTGATAACACTCTTACATTTACTAAAAACGATGGTTCAACATTTGATTTAACAGTAAATACTGGATCAGGAGGGGGAGGCTCAATTGACACCGGCTCATTTGCAACAACTGGTTCAAATACCTTTACAGGCAATCAAACAATAGAAGCTATTACTATTTTAACAGCAGTATCTGAATCTCATAACTATGTAGACGATGCAGCAGCTTTTGCTGGTGGAATTCCAATAGGGGGATTATATAGAAACGGAAACGTTATAATGATTAGACTTAATTAACATGCCTATTAATATAACAGGAAGCTGGGTTTTAAGTGGTGGTTTAACAGGATCACTTTATGGTACAGCTTCATTTTCCGATTTTGCACAATCTGCTTCTTATTTTAGTGGAAGTATTACTAATGCAGTTAGTTCTTCTTATGCTCTTACATCAACCAGCGCTACTTCTGCATCAAGAGTAACAATTTTATCAGATACATCAAACCAAACTAATTATATCCCTTTTGTAAATGTAACAAGCGGGACTGATACTTTAAAAATAGCAGGTGGAACTTCGACTTTAACATATAATCCTTCTAATAATTCTATTACAGCTTCAAATTTTAAAGGCACTTCATCATTTGCAGTTACTGCTTCTTATGCTATAGCTTCTACAGGGCTATCTAACCCTTATACAGGCTCGGCTGGTATATATGGTACTTTAACTATCCAACAAACTACATCAAATACACCATTTGTAATTTCTGGTAGTGGTGGTTACTCTCCAAGAGCAGTAATTCATGGAAATAATAATATATCGGATGGTGGTGGAGTTTTATGCTTTACCAAACCATATGCGTTTACTACTCTCCCAGATAACTTCGTAATAGGAGCAATAACGTTTGGAGAAAGCTTTAATACTCAACAACATGGATCTATTTACACCTATAAAAAAGGCTCTAATCGTTCCAGAATGGAATTTTATTCATCTGCAGATTTAGGAGCTGATATTAAATTAGTTTCAGGATCTGTTATAGAATTATATAAAGATACCATAATAAGTTCTTACAAAGTTTTAACTTTAACTCCTACTCACCCTTTAAGAACATCTGATGTACCCACAGGCTCCTTTGCTGTATCAGGATCACCACCTATACCATACTTTTGGGATGGTATTACATGGAATCCATTGTATTAATAATTAAGATTTTATAATATGGCAATCAATATAACAGGAAGTTGGAATTTAACAGGTGCTCTATCAGCATCACTTGGTTTACATGGTACTGCATCTTATGCTTCCGTAGCTAATCTTGCTACAACTGCTACTACAGCAGGTTCAGTTACTTCAGCATCCTATGCTTCAACATCATCTTATGCTAATGTTGCGGTTCAAGCAGACTCATCTAATTCATCCATAACAGCTTCTTACGCTTATACAGCTTCTATAGCAAGTTCTGCATCTTATGCTAATGTTGCGGTTCAAGCAGACACAGCTAATTCATCTATAACAGCTTCTTATGCTTATACAGCTTCAATAGCAACTTCTTCATCTTTTGCTGTATTTGCAGATACTGCTACAAGTGCTAATTCAGCAGCTTCAGCTACTTCTGCATCATACGTTTTAACAGCTGATACTGCTAACTCAGCTACTACAGCTATTTCTGCCTCATATGCATCAAATGCTGATTATGCAGCAACTGCAGACGTAGCTAACTCAGCAGCTTCATCATCGTATGCCAGTACAGCAAATTCAGCTACAACTGCTACTACAGCAGATTCAGCTACGTCTGCTTCATACGCTACAACGGCAGCCACTGCTACAACAGCAACTTCAGCAACATCAGCAACATCAGCTACTTCTGCTTCATACGCTACAACGGCAGCCACTGCTACAACAGCAACTTCAGCAACATCAGCAACATCAGCTACGTCAGCATCATATGCTTTAACAGCATCTTATGCTTCTAACGCTACAGCAATTAATACAGGCTCTTTCTTATTTACAGCCTCACTTTTAGATACAGCTTCAGCTGCTCGTATAGTGTTTACTTCTGCTACTGAACAAATTAATATTCCTATTACTGAAAATACTTTATTAGCAGGAGCTTCAGCTACAGGTAATACTATCACATTTACAAGAGGTACTGGTACCACATTTAATGTAACCATTAATACAGGATCAGCAGGCTCTACATCAGGATCATATGTATCAGGATCAGTTCTTATTGGTGGAGAAAATGGATATGGTTCTTTATGGTATGGTAGTACTTATTTTCTCCCAACTTCAGCGAGTAGTACCGCTGTAAATATTGCTACTTATTCTACAATCGCAGGTAAATTTGCTGGCCCATATGAATTCCCAAGTGGCACTCGTACTGCAGCCTCAGCATCTTATTTTGGATATGAAGCTGGAAGTAGAACAACCTCAGGTTTAGGAGGCCAAACTGCTATGGGATTTAGAGCAGGCAAAATTAATTTAGGATATTATGGCACTGCTATAGGTCTCGAAGCAGCCTCAGGTTCTGTATCTTTTACTTCTTTAATACGAGGTGTAGCTATTGGTGCATATGCTGGTTACCAAGGTGTACCCGGTCAAGGTCACGTTCTTATTGGTTATCAAAGTATGCCTGCTTTTAAAGATGCTAATAGTAGCTATAACACAGCTATTGGAGCGTTAACAGCTTTTGCTTTTGCCTCAGGAGGCCAAAATACGTTTATTGGTTATCAAGCTGGTTTAGACATTCAAAATGCAAATAATAGTACTTTTATAGGATTCCAAGCAGGAGGAGTAAACTCAGGAGCTGCTTATGTTACAGAATCTGTAGCTATAGGATACCTTTCAGTAGTAGGTAGTGGTAGTTACCATGATGTAGTTATTGGTAGCTATGCAGGTGGTGCTGTAAACACAAGCAAATCTGTTCTTATTGGATATAGAGCGGGTTATGGTAGCCAATCTTCAGGCAGCATTGCTATAGGAAACCGAGCAGGTGAAGGTGCTAATGGAAGTAATAATATTTTTATAGGTAACCTATCAGGGTATTTAGCTGGATCAGTTGATAATGTATTTGCAGTTGGAACCAAGGCTCAGGAACCTATTATATTAGGAGATACAAGTACAGGTAGAGTACAAGTAGGTTCTGCTCTTTATGTAGGAGGTGGTCAACCTACTTTAAATAGCTTACTTGAAGTTGTTCCTAACAACCCTGATAAATTTATTCAATTTAGACTCCAAGGTCCAAACACCCCAACATCAACATCATTTGTTTCAGGTTCGACAGGTAACATAGTTTGGGACGATAATTATATTTATGTAAAAACAAGTGCAGGGTGGAAAAGATCTGCTTTAAGCACTTTCTAATCTAATTAGGGCATCCTTTTTTGATATTTATAACAAAAAAGCATGGCAAACATTCCTATTTGGCCCGGTTCATCCTCTTTCTTTCCTGGTGATACACCTTTTGGATTTTACGATTACGATCCTGATTTCCAAGTTGATGCCGATAAGGTAGCAAAATTCTGTGCTATTCGTTTAGGTTATCCTATTGAAAACGTAGAATTACAAGCCACTAACTTTTATACTGCTTTTGAAGAAGCAACAACAATTTACGGAAATGAATTGTATGCTTATTTAGTTAGAGAAAACCTATTAAACTTAGAAGGTTTATCTATCAATATTGCTTTTTTAAATAATACTCAAATTACCCCTAGTTTAGGAAACGTTATTCGTTTATCGGAACAATATGGAGGTGAAGCCGGGGTAGGAGGAAACGTAAATTGGTACTCAGGCTCTATTATCTTAACAGGTAGTGTACAAGATTATGATTTAGATGTTTGGGCCCAACAAAATGGAATTTCAGGTAGTAATTTAGAAATTAGACGAGTGTTCTACGAAGGAGTTCCAGCTTCTGCAGATTATTACTATGGGGGTGGCATTGGTTTAGGTGCAGGTTGGGGTACATTTTTTGGAGGTTTAGGAGGTGTAGCAGGATATGGGTATGGAACTAATTTTTTTGTTACTCCACTTTCATACAACGTAGCAGCTATCCAAGAAATGGAACTAGCTAATGATATTTTACTTTCTAAATTTAGCTTTGAGCTAATTAATAATAAACTTAAAATATTCCCTGTGCCTAATGATGCCGATACAGGTGTTCATTTTTGGTTCCAATATCTACTTAAAGATGAAAGATTACTTGATTCATTAGAATCAGGAAATGGAGATACAGGAGCAGGATTAATTACTAACGTATCAAATGTCCCTTACACTAACCCAGTATACACACAAATTAATTCAATTGGTCGTGCTTGGATTTTTGAAATGACATTAGCAATTGCTAAAGAAATGTTAGGATATGTAAGAGGTAAATATACCCAAATCCCAATCCCAGGAGCTGAAGTAACACTAAACCAACAAGATTTATTAACCTCAGCCACTGCTGGTAAAGATGCTTTAATACAGAAATTAAGAGATTATTTTGATCAAACTTCACGTCAAGCTTTACTTGAAAGAAGAGCAGCTGAAGCTGATTTTTCACAAAATGAACTTAATAAAGTTCCAATGGTAATCTATATTGGGTAATGGCATTATTTGGTGAAGCAAGAGATATAAGCATGTTTAGACACGTCAACCGCGAGTTGATGGGTAACATTATTTCTCAACAATGTTCATTTTTTAAATTAAGATTAGGGCAAACCCAATTTAACATGTATGGCGAAGCCTCGGGTGATAAATTTTATGATGGGCCTATTTTATTATATGCTTTAATAGTAAACCCACCTCAATCGCAACCTACAGACGATATGGGTGTCACCTTTGATTGGCAACCTACTTTTAGATTTTTAAGAGATGACTTATTAGGAAAATTACAAGGAGACGGAACACCCGATACTTTTAATCAAGATTCAATTTATGGTGCTAATTTAGTCCCGCAAATTGGTGATGTTATATATTATCAAACAGCCTATTTTGAAATCCATTCTACTAATGCTAACCAATTTTTTGTAGGTAAAGATCCGGATTACCCTAATAGTATCCAACCAGATGGATTTAACCCAGGTTTAGAATATTTTGGATGGGATACATCTATAATTTGTAATACTCACTATGTCCCTGCTGATAAGCTTGGGATAACTTTAGAAAGAATGTAATGGCAACTACTGGCAGAAAACCTATCCCTAAAACCCAAAAAGAGATTCAAAACGATCTCATATTTCCTTCTGATCCAAGGTATGGTAATCCTAATGATTCTACGCCTAAGAAGACAAATCGTGGGTATGATACTTCTTTTAAAGATGATCCAACTAAATTATATACAGTTGGTATTCAAGATATAGATGAGGCTGTATTATATTATTTTGAAAACGTAATACAACCTTATGTTATCCAAAACGGACAAAGACTCTCAGTACCTATTATATATGGTTCACCTGAAAGATGGAAATCAGTTCAAAAAGATGGATACTATAAGGATAAAAATGGAGCTATAATGCTTCCACTTATAATGTTTAAAAGAAATAACATTACTAAAGATAGAACTATTGGAAATAAATTAGATGCTAATAATCCTTATAATTATGGGGTTTTTGAAAAAAAATTTACCCCATCTAATGCTTATAGCCAATTTAATGTTTTAACTAATGCTATTCCTATTAAAACTTATTATGCGGTAGCAATTCCAGATTACGTAACTATCCAATATAGTTGTGTAGTCCAAACTTATTACACCGAACAATTAAACAAAATTGTTGAAGCAATTAACTATGCCTCAGATTCATATTGGGGAAATCCTGAAAGATATAAGTTTAGAGCTCGTATTGATTCATTTAATACAATTCAAGAAATCCCTGCAAATAATGAAAGAGTAGTTAAAAGTACTTTTGATATAACTTTAAGAGGATATATTGTTCCTGAGGTATTACAAAAAGATATTACTCAAACCGCATATAAGTACAGAGAAAAATCTAAATTTATAGTTAATATTGAAACTACTTATAGCCCCGAAAATTTTAACCCAAATGCTTTAAATAACCAATAAGTATAAATAAATACTTAACAAAATAAAGCAATATTTATTGTAAATATAATAGCACCAAATGGCCAGAGCAAGATTTTTAGACCAAGTATCATTAGGACCTTCCAATGTTTCGAGCCCCGCAAATGTAATAGTCCAACAAACTGGATCTGTTGTTGGGGTTGTTGATACTTTAAATTTTAGTGGGTCGGGAGTTGAAAGTATTACTCTTACTGGTTCTGTAGCTACTATTTATCTTTCTGGAGGATCAGGATCACAAGGCCCTCAAGGAGCATCAGGATCAGTAGGTCCCGAAGGCCCTTCAGGCTCAATTGGTCCATCAGGTTCACAAGGTGCTGCTGGTGCTTCAAGTGCTTTAGCTTATTGGTTATATAGTGATGATAATACAATGAGTGATCCTGGGGCTGGATTTTTTAGATTAAATCAACCTTGGGCTTTTACCTCTACACAAATTTCAATAGATGATATTTCTAATAGTCCTTCTATAAATTTTGGTAGCTATTTAGATAGTTTAACAAGTGGTAGTGTTATTAAATTAGAAGCAGTATTAGATTCTTCTATCTACAAATTCTTACAAATCACCTCAGTTGTTCCTTTTCAAACAGGATATGAAATATTTACAGTTAACCAATTAGGATCTAATGGTTCTCCATCTATTAGTGAATCTTTTGCATTTAGTTTTCCTGCTTCTTCAAATATTGTAAACCCTTTCCCATATACTGGATCAGCAGGTATAACAGGATCGTTAGCTGTTGTAGGACCTATAGTAATAACTGGTTCTTCTTCTACATCACCTTTTTTAATTAATATTCCTGATGGGAATGGAGATGAAGATAAATTAAAAGTAAACGAAGAAGGAGCTTTAGTTTTAGGAAAATTAAACACAACCCCAACAGCAGTAAGTGGAGCTATATTCTACTCAGCTTCTAATGAATTCTTTTTTGGATTTGAATAATCTTTATTAAATTTCATATATTTATTATTGATATAAATTATAGATAATTGGTTGTGTTAACTTAAAAAATTATAAATTATAATATGGCAACATGGAAAAAAGTCATAGTTAGTGGTAGTGACATATCACAACTTAGTAATGACGCCAATTATCTTGTAAATACTCAATCTGGAGCAACCCTAACAGGTTCCTTCACTGGCTCATTTGCAGGTGATGGTAGTGGTTTAACAAACGTACCTGCCTCAGGTATTGTATTATCTCCATTAACTAACGGATCAGGTATTATCCCATTTACATATTCGGGATCAGTTGCTCAAACCGTTACTTTGGATACAGGATCAGCTCACTTTACAGCTGGTGTAAGAGGAAAAATCTCAGCTACTGATACTACAGGTGCTAGTGGAATCAATTTAGATTATAACTCAGCAAATGGTACTATTTCAGGTAGTTTAGTAAATTCTACTATAGGACTTGGTTCAACTACTATTAATTTAGGTGCCTCTGCTTCTTCAGTATCTAATTTAACATTAGTTAGTACTACTGCTACGGGCTCATTTACTGGCTCATTTGCTGGTAATTTTGTTGGTACTACAGATTTACCTGACTTAGTAAGTGGTAATGGTTTAACTGGTGGTCCATACGATGGATCTACAACTAAAACATTTGCAGTATCTGCTTCTAACAGCACATTAACTGTAGATGCTAATGGTGTTAAAGTTGCTACTAGTGGTATTACAGCTAATGAATTAAATTCTGACGCTGTTACAACTGCTAAAATCTTAGACGCTAACGTTACTAACGCTAAATTAGCAAACTCAACTACTCAAGTTGGTTCAACTACTTTAACTTTAGGAGCCACAGCTTCTTCAATTACAGGTTTAAATTTAGTTAACACTACAGCATCTGGCTCATTCAGTGGTTCATTCCAAGGTGATGGTTCAGGCTTAAGTAATCTTGTTAGTGATTTAAATATTTCTGGTTCTACAGGTAACATTTCAATTGATCTTAAGACTGAAACCTTAGGCATCTTAGGAACTTCTAATGAAATTACAACTACAGCTTCAGGAAATAATGTTACAATTGGTTTACCAAGTGATGTAACTATCCAACAAGACTTAGTAGTTCAAAGAAACTTAACAGTACAAGGTACAGCTTCGTTCCAAAACACTACAAACTTAGATGTAGCTGACCGCTTTATCTTAATGGCCTCTGGTTCAAATACTGCTGGTGATGGTGGTATTGTAATCCAACAAGGTACTCAAGGTATTGGTGAAGCATTTGGATATGACAACGGTGCAACACGTTGGGGTGTAACTGGATCATTTGATGGTTCACAAGCTACATTTACCCCAGACGCATTTATGGCAGCCGCAGTATTAGGTGGAGCAGGAGTTAATACCCCAGCTTCAGTAGCTGCAAGATACATTGCTAAAGGTAATATCTTTATTGGTGACAACTCTGATATTTACATTTACTCTTAATAAAATACACACAAGTCTTTATTTAAATTATGGGTTTTGAAGCAAAGAATATAGTCACCCCCTTAGGAAATAAAACTGAGGGGGTTACTTCTTCTAAAGATAAATTAGAATTATCTAAACAAGAAGTAGAACTTTTACTACAAATTATAAGGAATTCAACATTTAATGGGTCAGCTATTGAAAGTATGTATCATTTAACTTATAAATTACAACTATATTATAATAAATTAAACAAATAAAATATGTTCTCTATTGAAGAATTATCGGTTATACGTCAAGGTCTCGACTTAGTTACGATAACGGGTGCAAGCGCCAAAAGAATGGTTGAATTGCAAAATAAAGTGGAAACCACTTTAAATAAAGAAATGGAAAAGAGGGACAAAGAACTTGAAAAAATAGTTAATAAGTAATATTTTTCCCATATTTATCATTGATATTATAGGTCCGCAAGGAAGTGGGCAGGCACTATACCTGTAACCAAACCATAATAGAATTTAGATATGCCGAACTGGAAAAAAGTCATAGTATCGGGAAGTGACGCTTCCCTAAGTAATTTAAATGTAGCCAATTCCATTACGGCTTCAGGACTAGACATATCTGGATCTATTATTTCCTTTGACCTTACACAATCAGCTCTCCCAAACTTTGTTATTACGTATGATACTGGCTCAGGACAAGTTAAATATGCTCCTGTAGCTTCTGGTTCTTATGGTGTTCAAGGAATTACAGGTCCTCAAGGACCTCAAGGCGCCCAAGGTATTCAAGGTGCTATAGGTGTTCAAGGTGCTGCCGGAGCCCAAGGAAAACAAGGTGCAGCTGGAATTCAAGGTTCTGCAGGTATCCAAGGAGCACAAGGTGTTCAAGGAGCTGATGGTGCCCAGGGTGTTGCCGGAGCCCAAGGAAAACAAGGTGCAGCTGGAATTCAAGGTTCTGCAGGTATCCAAGGAGCACAAGGAATTCAAGGCGCTGCTGGTAAACAAGGAGAAGCTGGTATTCAAGGTATACAAGGAAAACAAGGAGCAGCAGGCGCTCAAGGTGCGGCCGGCGTTGCTGGTGTTCAAGGCCAACAAGGTGTTCAAGGAGCTGACGGCGCACAAGGTGTTGCTGGAGTTCAAGGTGTTCAAGGTAAACAAGGTGTACAAGGCGCTGCAGGTGCACAAGGTGTTGCTGGAGCACAAGGTGTTCAAGGTCAACAAGGTGCTGTTGGTGCTCAAGGTGTTGATGGTGCACAAGGTCTTCAAGGTGCTCAAGGTGCAGCAGGTGCACAAGGCGTTGCTGGCGTGCAAGGTGTGCAAGGAAAGCAAGGTGCCCTAGGCGCTCAAGGTGCTGCTGGTGAAGCCGGCGCTCAAGGTGTTCAAGGCCGGCAAGGCTCTCAAGGTGTTCAAGGTTCCGTAGGCGTTCAAGGTCAACAAGGTGCTCAAGGTTCTCAAGGTTCTCAAGGTAAACAAGGTGCTGTTGGTGTTCAAGGTGCTCAAGGTGTTCAAGGTGCTCAAGGTGTTCAAGGTGCCCTAGGAGCTCAAGGTGCTTTTGGTGAAGCTGGAGCTCAAGGAGCCCAGGGTATTCAAGGTGCCCAAGGTGTACAAGGTGTAGAAGGAAAACAAGGCCAACAAGGTGTTCAAGGTGCTGCAGGTATCCAAGGTGCTGTTGGAATGCAAGGTATTCAAGGTGCCCAAGGTGTACAAGGACAACCAGGCGCTCAGGGCATCCCTGGTGCTCAAGGTGTTCAAGGTTCTCAAGGAGCTGTTGGAGCACAAGGAGTTCAGGGTGTCCAAGGAAAGCAAGGAGCCGTAGGTCCACAAGGTGATGATGGTGTAGCAGGTGCTCAAGGCGTTCAAGGCATCCAAGGTGCTCAAGGAGCACAAGGTGCTGTAGGTCAACAAGGTAAACAAGGAGCAGCTGGTGCCCAAGGTAAAGATGGTGTAGCAGGTGTTCAAGGTGTACAAGGTATCCAAGGTGCTCAAGGAGCACAAGGTGCTGCTGGTGTGCAAGGTGAAGTAGGTGCCCAAGGCATTCAAGGTGCCGCTGGTAAACAAGGTGCAGCAGGTATTCAAGGGCAACAAGGTGTTCAAGGCGCCGTAGGTGCTCAAGGTGTAGATGGGGCCGCAGGTGTTCAAGGCGCACAAGGTATCCAAGGTGCTCAAGGAGCACAAGGTGCTGCTGGTGTGCAAGGTGAAGTAGGTGCCCAAGGCATTCAAGGTGCTGCAGGTAAACAAGGCGCAGCTGGTATTCAAGGTATACAAGGCAAACAAGGCGCCGTAGGTGCTCAAGGTGATACAGGTGTAGCAGGTGCTCAAGGCGTTCAAGGCATTCAAGGAGCAGCAGGTGCTCAAGGCGTTGCTGGAGCACAAGGTGTTCAAGGCATTCAAGGAGCAGCAGGTGCACAAGGCGTTGCTGGTGTTCAAGGCGTTCAAGGAAAACAAGGAGCAGCAGGTGCTCAAGGCGTTGCTGGAGCACAAGGTGTTCAAGGCATTCAAGGAGCAGCAGGTGCACAAGGCGTTGCTGGTGTTCAAGGCGTTCAAGGCATTCAAGGAGCAGCAGGTGCTCAAGGTGTTGCTGGAGCACAAGGTGTTCAAGGCATTCAAGGAGCAGCAGGTGCACAAGGCGTTGCTGGTGTTCAAGGAGCACAAGGTATTCAAGGAGCAGCAGGTGCCCAAGGCTCAGCAGGTATTCAAGGCTCCCAAGGCGTTCAAGGTGCGGTAGGCAAACAAGGTGTTGCAGGTATCCAAGGATCAGTAGGTGCTCAAGGAATTCAAGGAGCTGTAGGTGTTCAAGGTGCCGAAGGAGCACAAGGTATAGAGGGTGTTCAAGGTAGAGATGGTGCCCAAGGAAAACAAGGTGCAGATGGAGCTCAAGGTGCAGCTGGTATTCAAGGTAAACAAGGTGCCCAAGGAGCTGTTGGTGCTCAAGGTGTTGCTGGAGCACAAGGTGTTCAAGGCATTCAAGGAGCAGCAGGTGCACAAGGCGTTGCTGGTGCTCAAGGCGTTCAAGGAAAACAAGGCGCAGTAGGCGCCCAAGGTGACACAGGTGTAGCAGGTGCCCAAGGTATTCAAGGTGCGGTTGGTGCCCAAGGTAAAGATGGTGTTGCTGGAGCACAAGGTGTTCAAGGAAAACAAGGAGCAGCAGGTGCTCAAGGCGTTGCTGGTGTTCAAGGTATCCAAGGCCAACAAGGTATTCAGGGTGCTGCTGGAGCTAAAGGATCAGATGGTGCCCAAGGAGTTCAAGGTGTCCAAGGATCCGTTGGAGCCCAAGGTGTTGCTGGAGCACAAGGTGTTCAAGGTCAACAAGGTGCTGTTGGTGCTCAAGGTCGGGATGGCAGCGCAGGTGTTCAAGGTGTTCAAGGTAAACAAGGTGCAGCAGGCGCTCAAGGCTCTGCTGGTGTTCAAGGCCAACAAGGTATTCAAGGTGCTGTTGGAGCACAAGGTAAAGATGGTGTTGCTGGCGTTCAAGGCGTTCAAGGCATCCAAGGAGCAGCAGGCGCTCAAGGTGTTGCTGGTGTGCAAGGTGTTCAAGGAAAACAAGGTGCCGTAGGAGCCCAAGGTAAAGATGGTGTTGCTGGTGCTCAAGGTGCTCAAGGAGCTGTTGGTGCCCAAGGTAAAGATGGTGTTGCTGGCGTTCAAGGCGTTCAAGGCATCCAAGGAGCAGCAGGCGCTCAAGGTGTTGCTGGTGTGCAAGGTGTTCAAGGAAAACAAGGTGCTGTTGGTGCTCAAGGTCGGGACGGTGTAGCTGGTGCTCAAGGTGCTCAAGGAGCTGTTGGTGCCCAAGGTAAAGATGGTGTTGCTGGCGTTCAAGGCGTTCAAGGAAAACAAGGAGCAGCAGGCGCCCAAGGTGCTTCTGGTACAGTAGGTGCTCAAGGTGTTCAAGGTGCCGTAGGAGCCCAAGGTAAAGATGGTGTAGCAGGTGTTCAGGGTGCCCAAGGTGTACAAGGACAACCAGGTGCTCAAGGCATCCCTGGTGCTCAAGGCGTTCAAGGTGCACAAGGTAAACAAGGAGCATCGGGTACAGCAGGTGTTCAAGGACGGCAAGGTTCAGTTGGTGCTCAAGGCGTACAAGGCGCTGCAGGCGCTCAAGGAGCAACAGGTGCTCAAGGTGCTACATTCACAGGTGGCTCACCAGGACAAGTACTTTACAACAATGGTGGTATAGCAGCAGGTGATGCTGGTATGACTTACAACGCAGGTACTGACACATTAACAGTCGTAAACCTTGTAGAATCCTCAGCCCTCAAATACAAGAAAGATATTATAGCAATATCTGAATCCTTAAAGAACGTACGTCAAATGCAAGGTGTTTACTTCACCAGAATTGAAGACGAATCAAAACAAATAGGATTCATTGCCGATGATATTTATAAGATATACCCAGAATTAGTAGATATTAAGGATGGGGAAGTAGAGAGCTTACGTTATCAACGTATCACAGCTGTGTTAGTAGAAGCTGTTAAAGAGTTAAGTGACAAAGTAGATGTCCAGGAAGAAATTATTAAAGGATTGATTGATAGAATAATTAAACTTGAAAATAAGTAATCATGGCAGATTTTAAACAAGGAACAACCTACCTATCAGTACAACTTACAGGTGGTCCTTTACTTCCACCCCAAAATTCAACAAATCAAAACTCAACTTTTCAAGATACTAATTTCGTTTCAGGAGGGGGTACATCAAATGATTTTCAATATTTAGGTAATGCTTGGGTAGATTATCTATATTAAATTAAGTAATTATGGCAACTTTAACTAATGGAACTATGGCATCTTTAGATGTGCAAAATTTTCAAAATTATATTATAACTCTACCTGCGGTCAACAGCGTAGATGCTTATGTCCCTGGTGGTTTAGGTTATGGAGATTTTGGTTGGGGTTTTGATTATCCTTTTTACTCAACTAGTACTGAAGTTTGGCTTATATACCCCGTATAATATGAGTTTTAATTTAAAAAGTACTACACAAAGTGGAAGTTTTAGACATGACGCAGGTGCTGGGGCATTTTCTACCAACAACCTACGTCTTTATTGTTACTCTACTCCTACAGGTAACCCCCCAGCAGCTATTCCTATAGGTGCTATGTACTACAATTGTGTTAATGGTTACATAATGCAAGCTGCTTGTGTAAGCGTAGCAGGAGCAGCTTCTTGGAGCACTGGTGGAAACTTAGGAACTAGCCGAAGATTTGCAGGTTCAGCAGGCAACGTAAATGCAGGTTTAGCATTTACAGGAATTAACAACCCAGCAGCCCCAACTGGAACCACATCAACCGAAGAATATAATGGTACTTCATGGTCAAGTGGGGGGAATATGACCACAGGTCGATATTGGGTAATCCAAGCAGGTACCCAAAATGATGCTTTAACAGGAGGAGGTTATCGCCCACCTGCCCACCAACCATCTACAGAAGGATATAATGGTACTTCATGGTCTGCAGAAACTGCTATGCCTACCCCACAATGGTATGCATCAGGAGCAACAGGCGCTTCACAAAACTCAGCCTTAACATGGGGAGCAAGTACTCTATTAACTTGTACTTTCGAATATAATGGTACCTCATGGTCAGCCGGTGGTTCTTCCCCTGCTCCTGCTTTAGGTAGCCGAGGAGCAGGCACCCAAAACGATGCTTTGCGGGCTGGAGGTGCTAACACCGCTACTAACCTTACAGCTGAATATAATGGTACTTCATGGTCTTCAGGGGGAAACCAACCTGCAACCCAAAGAAATGGTGAGGCATGGGGTGCAAGCTCAAATGCTGCTGGAGCCACTGGAGGTAGATCACCAGGTGCTATAACTACATGTGCTATATTATATAATGGAACCTCATGGTCATCTGGAGGAACTAACCCTACAAACACATTTGCTCTTTCAGGAGCAGGTCCCCAAACTTCTGCATTTTTAGCAGGTGGTAATAACCCTACTACAGCTGCTGTAAACGAATATGAAGCATCAACTACTATTCAGTGCCAATTAGTTTGCTGGCGTAGGCAAGGTCCATATTATCCACTTTAATATTTATTGATATGGGATACTATTTTGTACAAAACGACGGACAAAAAGATTTTATAACTCATGAAGAGAATGCTGCTTCATATATTTTTAATTTCTGCAACGAATTATACATTACAGATAACGTTGAATGGGCTAATAGAGTAGGTGCTAACGAAACTACTAAAGAGGCAGCTCAAGAATATGTAGATGCTGTAACTTTTGGTCAAGTTTATGGTGAAGAATCATCAACCCCTGGTGAGCCTGTTATATTAGTTGTACCTTAAATTTGGTAATTAAAAGGTTATTTATTACATTTAGTTATATAAAATTAGTTGATTATGGAAGATTCTAAAAATTTAATAGTTACAGGTGACCTTACACCAGTCTTAAGCATTCTTAAAGAAGAAGATGCTCAAACCCTATTAACGCTTCGTGATGAATTAGTTGATACTTGGTCTAAAAAACAACTTTTTAGAACTGAGACTGAAATGCGTGTTGGTGTTTTAGATGATATAAGACATCCAACTAATGCTTCAAAATATTGGCAAGCTGTTAGAGAACAATCAGGGATGTTTGAAAACATCATTAGATCTTCATTTGAAATACGACGTAATAAAATCAAATATCAAAAATTACTTCGTAAATTAGAAAATACTACTGATGATCTACAACGTGCTTCAATTGAAGTTAATATAGATGAAAATCTTTATGACCGAGCTTTATTAGAACAAACCGCTAAGGATAGAATTAGAGAACTTCAAATTTGGTCTCAAATAAAAAGTGAATTAGACGATGGATCTTTTGATAATCAAAATGTAAATACTCACCAAGCAGAAAGTTTACATTTAAGATTATTAAACAGATCTCGTGGTATAAACGAACATACTGATATTAACGAAGTTAATAACATAGTAGGCCCTTTAATTACAGCAGAAAGACTTAAAAAACAAGGCCAATTACCTTCTCCCCCAATGAGAAACCTACTTGATGAAAGAAATCAGTAATGCAGTTTATATATTCTAAGAAACAAGCTTTATCTTCTAAACTATGTCAAAATTTGATTGACAAGTTTGAACAATCCCCCTTGAAAAAACAAGGATCAGTTAGATCCCAAGGAACTGTAGCCCCTTTCCCAGAATTTAAACAGTCTACTGATATTACATTTGATCCTTCTTTTGAACAAGACGAATATTGGAATCCTGAATTAAATAATTTAATCCACATTTTATATAAAGGATTAGATGAATATTATCTAAAATTCTCAGATTCCTTAACTCGTATAGCTGAAGTTAGGTTAGATACTTATTTTAATATTCAAAGATACTTACCACAAGAAGCGTATCATTCATGGCACTGTGAACGTGGAGGTCTTGAAACAGGTCATAGAGTATTGGTTTGGATGTTTTACCTTAACAACGTAACAGACAAAGGTGAAACCGAATTCTACTTCCAAAACCATAAAGAAACCCCAGAAGAAGGCAAATTAATCATATGGCCTTCAGATTGGACACATTTACATAGAGGTATAACAAGCCCAACTCAAACTAAGTATATAGTAACAGGTTGGTTTTCACATTTTAATTAATATGCAAACACTCCCTATAATTGAATCTCCTATAAAAGCTGATTTTAATAATTTTTATTATTATTCTCAAGTTTTTAGTAATGATGAAATTGCTTATCTTGAGCAAATGGTTCATGAAAATTATACTTTTTCTAAGGGAAAAGTAGGAACTGTTGAATTAGGAAATCTTGATTCAAGCGTATATAACAATCGTGACATAGCCTATCTACCTCCTAATGATAATACTAAGTGGTTATATGAAAAATTAGAACAATTAGTAATTCAAGCTAATGAAGCTTTATTTAATTTTAGTATAACCCATGTAACTGACCTTATTCACTATGTAATTTATCCTGAAGATGGTGGTCACTTAGATTGGCATATGGATATTGGTAAATTAGGAGTTAACCGAAGAAAATTAGCATTAACTGTCCAACTAAGTGATCCCTCAGAATATGATGGTGGAGAATTTGAAGTATGGTTTGGAGGTAAAGATGAATTTGTTGAAGTACCCCGCCAAAAAGGAGACGTTATTATATTTCCTACATTCTTAATGCATAGAGTTAAACCTATAACTCGCGGTCAGCGAAAAGCTTTAGTATTTTGGACTGGTGGAGAACCATTTAGATAATATGTTATGAAAACAAACACAGCAGAAGTTATGAGTTTATTTCCAACCCCAATTATGGTAAGGAAATATAAAAATGATTTGGCAGAAATTACTAAGTTTTTAGATTCATTTAAAATGGTTGGTGAGTTTCGCCAAGCATATGGAACTAATTCTCAAGATGTTTATATTTTAAATTATAAAGAGCTTTTTCATCTAAAAGAATTTATTTTAGAATCTGCTACTAATTTTGCACAGCAGATTTTAATGTATGATTATAAAGAATATACTACATCAATCTCATGGATTTCTCATAAAGACCCAGGTGAACACCATACTCAACATGTTCATCCTAATAGTGTAATTTCTGGAGTATTTTATTATGGGGATTTTGAAGATAATACCCCTGCTTTAAATTTTCATAAACAAGTTGGAGGGATGAATGTGTCTCACATATACAATAAATTAGCAGATGGTCATCAAAATTCAAAATATGCTCAAGAAAGTTTTGAATTCAAATGCTCATCAGGTGATTTAGTACTTTTCCCTTCTTATCTTACCCATTCAGTACCAACTAATCAAACCAACAAGACGAGAAAAAGTTTAGCATTTAATATTGTACCAAAAGGGAAATTAGGAAGTGCTAATAATTTAACTGAATTATTATTTCATAAGGTTATTTAAATGGTAGAGAAGGAAAAAATAAATATAGTTCCTAAAAATATTATTCCTGATAAAAAAGATAAATATTTAGTTTTCCATATTCAAGGTGGATTAGGAAAACATATTGCTGCTACCTCCTTACTTAAAGACTTATCTTTAAAATACTCAGATAGAAAAATTATTTTAGTAGTAGGGTATCCTGAAGTATTTTTAAATAATCCTTATGTTTATAGGGTTTATAATCATAACAATACTTCTTATTTTTACGATGACTATATAAAAGATAAAGATACTATTGTGTTTATGCACGAACCATATCACCAATCAGGTCATATTCTAAAACAAAAACATTTAATAGAAAATTGGTGTGATTTATTAGATATTAAATATACACGCCAAACCCCTGAAATATATGTAAATTATTCTCAAAGAAAATTTACTAATATGTGGGTTAGATCTAAACCAATAATGGTTATTCAAACTAATGGGGGTCCTTTAGATGCTCCTAATGTTTATTCTTGGACACGTGATATCCCCTATGAAGTATCTTTAGATTTAGTTAATAATTTTTCTCAATTATATCATATAATTCAAGTATGTACTCCTAATTCTGAAAAATTACCCAATGTTGAAGTAGTAGACTACAAATTAACCAATTTAGAGTTAATAGCCCTCCTTATCAACTCAGAAAAACGAGTACTAATAGATTCAGCTTTACAACATGCTGCAGCTGCATTTAATTTACCATCTACTATATTATGGATAGGAACTTCTCCAAAAGTATTTGGGTATAATATGCATGCTAATATAGAAGCTAAATTACCCACTAAATATTCAAAACTAATAGATTCCTATTTATTTGATTATTCATTTGAAGGAAAACATTATGAATGCCCTTTTATTGAAGGAGTAGACATATTCGATAGAGGTAAAGTATATAGATCCCTAAACTAATGCCAGAACAAATATTTTTCAATACTTCCTTCCCAAGAGCTGGATCAACTCTACTCCAAAACATAATGGGACAAAACCCAGATTTTTATGTTACTCCAACATCAGATATCCAAGGGTTATTAGTATATGCTCGTAAATCATTTTCTACAAGTGAAGTATTTAAAGCACAAGATACTAAAACAATGGATAATGGCTTTAAATCATTTTGTAAAGCAGGTTTATTTGGTTGGTTTGATGGTATTACTGATAAAAAATATGTTTTAGACAAAAGTAGAACATGGGGTGTATCTTATGATTTTGTAGATTGGTTTTACCCTAATCCTAAAATGATAATGTTAGTACGAGATCTAAGAAGTATTTATGCTTCTATGGAAAAATTTTATAGAAGAAATCTTCACTTAGATTTTGGTGTTACTGAATGGGAAAGCTTTAAAAACAATACCACAGATGATCGATTAAAATTTTATATGACTCAAAACCCAATAGGTACTCATATAGCTCGAACATATGATATGATCACCCAGGATAAATTTGATAAAGTTTTAATTCTTAAATTTGAAGATTTATTAACTTTCCCACAAGAAACTTTAAATAAAGTGTATGATTATTTGGAAGTCCCTCGATTTGTTCATACATTCGATCAAATAAATCAAGTAACAATTGAAAATGATAGAATATTAGGATTTGGGGCGGATCATACTATAAAAAACAAATTAGAACTATTAAAAGAAGATTATTTAGAGGTTTTAGGAAAACCTAATTGTGATTATATAGTAGATAGTTATCCATGGTTCTACCAATATTTTAATTAT
>Ga0208795_1000386_pt1 | contig 21707 bp, 10 predicted proteins | sample CB_VirMetaG_6_FD_184541 | JGI IMG/M metagenome (GOLD analysis project Ga0208795, IMG submission 184541) | Freshwater to marine saline gradient viral communities from Chesapeake Bay - CB_1508_2 Viral MetaG (SPAdes) (version 4) | ecosystem: Environmental > Aquatic > Marine > Coastal | place: USA... | reverse complement strand
TCTCAAGCATGGAGAGTGTTGTGAATTTTTCAACTCTTTGAATTCTATCCTCAAGTAAAGAGATGTCAGACATTCTGTATCTCTTATATTTTGACATGACAACACTTACATTTTTTACATCATAAATGTAAGGTTGAATAGAAATTGTTGCAATATCTAAAGAGTTTGATTTGAGTGGTGGTGGAACGGGAGTTAAAGAAGGATTTCCTTGAACAACATCAAAAGTTCCATCACTATTTAAGAAAACTCTATCAATTCTTCCAACATAATATGAATATGAAAGAATTAGATTTTCTCCAGGGCACAAAGTATACTCTGAGTATTGTCCGTCAAAAGCAAAGTTCCTGGAAGAAAACTCAAATGGAGATTTTGTTGATAATGTATAAGGTGCAACACGAGGTCTAATATCAATGTAATCAGTTAATCTATAATTTTGATAAGATGGAACATCATACTTAAAGTTCTCTGCATTGTAACTATTAGCAGTAATAAATTCGCCAGTATCTGAAGAATCTATTGTATAATTTTGGAATATAATTTTTAATTTTTTATTTGGTTCTTGTAGATTGCTTTTCCTAATAATTCTAGAGTAATCATAGAAAGTATCTCTTTGCCCATCATCAAGTAGGAAATTCTTCGTGATGTTCTTATCACCCAAAACTTTAGAAGAGATAATTGCTTCCTCAGTAGATTCACTTCCTACAACGACTTCTCCCACAGAGAATTGAATGGTGTTAAGATATACGTATTCTAACTTATTTGTATCTATTTTTCTGGTTATAATCGCAGTTGCACCAGAATCCCTACCTTCAATATATTCACCAACAACAAAATTTTGATTATTATTTGGATTGCCAGAAATTAATAAAGTTGGTAATGCAGGTTCTCCTATACTATTAGACTCATACACAGCAAGAACCCTAACTACGTCAGGTACATTTAAGCTAATAATTTTATCCTGAACTCTTGTGCCATAAACATTGCTATAAGTGAGTCCGTCATTCAAAGTTGTAGTTCCGATTCCAGAATTTACAAGACTTGAATTTGAAACTACTAATGAAGAAACTTTATTGAATTTTTTAGATTTTGAACTTGGTCTAATATTTCTAACTGTCGCAATAACAATTGCATCAGTCCCACTCGTCTTTATTAGTCCATTAAATGTGACAGTTTTCCCATCAAGACTAATATTATATTGATCAGATCTTAGTGGTTCAATATCCCCATCAGAATAGGTGATTAAAAATCTATCCTCATCAAAGGAATCGAAGAAAATATCAGCATCTGAAGGATCAATTGTAACTGATATTGAGCTGCCTGAAAAAGATGCAACATTATATGAGCGTCTCTGAATAACTTCATTTCCTTCAAAATTGACCGAAGATACATTGTCTATGTTTAAGAGTGTTAAAAGAGATGAATTTGTAGAATCAACAGATGGTGACACTTTAATAATATTTGTGGTGTCAAAAGACCCTGCAGGTAAAGCACCCTCACAAATATCGGTGACAGTAGTAATTCCTGCAACAGTAAATGATGTTCCACCGGCACCAATCGAAGTAACTTTATTATAAATTGGATCGCCAGTAAAAGTTGTACTTGCATATGATACTATATCACCAACTTTTACAAGTTTGGTAAATACGTTATTCAAACCCGCAGACACTACTCCATTATTAACTCTGAATGTAGTTCCGGGTTTTGCAATATAAGAACCACGGGAGAGAACCAAATCTGCATTAAATGTGTTGATTCCGACCTGAGAATAGATTGATTTTATATCAGAAATTGAATAATCAGTTACAGATTGAATTAGTCTTCCGTTATCAATACCATTTACTACAATTTGTTCATTTTCTAGGAAATTGCCAGTTGTTTCATATAGAGTCAATTCAGTACCAGATGCAGATATTGATTCTTTGAGATAACCAGTCGCTCTACTCTTTTTACCCTCAATAAAACAAGGAGTAGAAAGTCCTGTTCCACCAAATGGGGATGTAAGTCCTATCTTGGTATATGTTCTAATATCAAATAATCTCAAATTAAATCTACTAGTGCCATCAACATAACTGGATTCCGGAACACAATCATATATTCTAGCAAGACCAATTGTAGTTCCTGCGGCAACGCTAGGAGACTCCCCAATACGAGAGTCCATTAAACTCACTGTTGTATTTGTTCCAAGTCCAATTGAAGGGAAACCATATGCATTATTAACTACAAACAAGGAACCAGCATTAAATGGAATAACTTCAGTACCTGTTGTCTGAGTGGTTCTTGGTTTGGGAACGTCTAAAAGTCTTGGTGCAATAGTTTCAACATCATAACCATTTACATAAGCCTTACCTGGACCAATTTGATAGACCATCAAATCTTCTGATGGATTATTTCCCTCAACTGTTCTCTGATTTTTGAAGTAAATACCCTCACTCAAAACTCTATCGTTTAAACTATCTCTTACAAAAAGTGAAAAGGGCCTTACAAAATAGTTACCAGACTCGTCAAAAGTTCTTCTAGCTAGTTCATCTCTAATTAGATTATATTGTGCATTCTTATCAAAAAACTGAGGTACTCCATTTTGAACTCTCAGTATTTCTACAAAATTATTTGTATCTAAATCATCTATACTTCTTTTTGAGAGCTCTAAAGTTATTTTGAATCTATCTGCACCTGGAGCAGAATAATTTGAAAATCCTTGGGCATTATCAAATAAACTTTCATCCTCATCTGCAGTGATTACTTGTTCAATAATATCAAAACCAACTTTATATGAAGGAGAAATAGAATATTGACTTAAAATAATAGTTTGTGCAGATACTCTGGCAAATACACCTCTAACAAAATAAATACCTTCCGCTACAGATACACCAGAACCCTCAGAAGTTGCATTGGTTGAAATTGTATTGCAAACTCCTTGCCCAACTTGAATAGTGAAATTTCCGTATGTTAGTGGATTTTCTAATGTTAGTGTTTCTCCACTTTGAAAAATTCTATTTGAAAAATCATCACCACCACTTTGAAGATACTTTAAATATAGCGTATAATTTCCTCTTTCAGAATCTGTATTCTTTAAAAGATATACAACTTCTGCAGTAACACCACTGGAAGAACCTCTTAATTTTTTGCCTAAAAATTGATCAAAGTATAAAGAAATTGGAGTTCCATTAAAAGACTCTTCAATTTCTACGGCATAAAGTGGGTTTTCGTATCTTAATTGTCCGGGAATTACTACCGAACCTTCTTTAAAAATATGCTTTCCGTATTGCTCAACCTGATTTTGTAGAATTGACTGTAAAGTTGTCAGTTCCCTTGCTTGTACTGGATAACCTGGTTTAAATAAGACTTTATAATAGTCCTTATCAATATCAAAATCGTCAAAATATGGAGAGACGTTGAGATTAGTTTCCTGTGGCATAATTCTTTAGAATTGCAAAATAACTTTGATATCTTCTTTTTGGTTTTGAGATCTAGTAATCGAAGGTCTATTATCGACATAAATGATATTGCCAGAGTATTTTTTAACTTCTGGATTTGATACGCCGCCGATAAAAGGTTGTCCAAGATTATATGTTCTATTATTTAGTGTGGTAGTTATACCCGTAAATTCTGTATCAATAGAAAGACCAGTATCACCAATAAAGGTAGTTCCTCCAGTTCCAACTTGAGCAGTAAATCTGTTTAAATTAAGTCCATATTCTGGGTTTGAATTTTGAGAACCATCCGTATTAAATCCAACAAAAGATTTATCTTGCCAATATTTTAAAACGCCAGTATTTTGGTCATAAGATACAACTCTACCAACGGCAGTGCTTCCAGTGCTTATAGTTTGGGTTATAAAAGAATTTGCGGCAAAAGTTGCAGTATCAAAACCAAGACCAGTTAACTTGAGGGCATAGACTGCGCTAGCTTTATCCAAATCTAGTAATGATGTCGAATCATGTGCTTGTGGATTTTCTACAAGACCAACTCTTGCAATTTTATTTCCGGTAATAAAATCTGGATTTTCTGTGTCGTTTTCTATCCTTGAAAAAACAAGAACATTATAGGCACCAAGTTCTCTGTAAATATCTGCCCCATGTCCTCCCTTTGGTGGAATAATTACATCAAAAGTTGGAGTTACTTCTCCAGTTGGAACATTTCCCCCTTCCAAATCAACAGTTCCATAAGTATAACCAGAACCACCAATTGAAACATTTATTGATTCTACCTTAGAATCGTTATTAATGACTATAGTTGCTCTAGCACCTGTACCATCTCCTTTAATGGGAACGTTGGTATAAGTTCTATTTGCTGTGCCTAAACCAACACCTCTGTTAGTTATTGTAATAATTTTAAGTTGATTGTTTGGAAATGCTGCATTATTACGAATCGCTGCGAATTCACTTGATGTTTCCCAATTTTTTGGGACTGGCATAAAGTTAATAGTATCAAACTTTATAATCTCACTTGGCTTAATTGTATACAAATATTTCCAAATATAACCGTCACCACTATCCCCCGCAGCCTTTGGTTCCAAATCTGTAAAGGTTGGCTCATCTAATGAAGGTCTTCCTCCGGGATTTTCTGGGTCAGTTCCATTTTGTAAGCAAATATAAACTCTAAAATCACTATTAATTACGTAATAATTTGAAGAATATAAACTTGTTGCGCCTGAAGGATTGGATGTATTTGTTCTACTAATATCATGACGATACATGTCATATGTCGTCCCAGATGACCAAGTAATTTTTCTAATAACTTGATTCACGTCACTTGCTTTAATTTTCTTTAAAGCAATCATAGTATCCCAATAATCATTCTCTTGCTCAAAACTATCTCTAGGAGATGGTGGATTAAAATCCCAGTTTATATCATAATCTGTTGCATTAGGTAAACCAACAAAAGAATAATAAGAATTGGCAGAAGAAGTTGCTGCAGAAACAAAATTCTTAGCATTCAAAATTCTTAATTGGTCAGTTATTATTGCAGACATTTTAACGTTTTTTATCTATTTATGTACTATATTGTCTGAATTTTAGACGATTAAATCTTTGAACTATTGGTGAAGTAGACATTCCTCCAATGTTTGCATAACTTTCAAAATCTTCTTCGTCTTTGCGTATTGGAGTTGAAATTCTTCCCCAACTATACTCACCATAAAAACCACTAAATCCAAGTCCACTTAATCCATTAAAGTCAGAAACGCTTACTGTAACTTGGGCAACATATGTAATTCCAACACCAGCAACTGCAGTTTGTGCAATTGAAACGGATGCAACCTGATAAATGTTGTCAATAAATGTTGTTCCAACTCCAACTGTTCCACCAGAAGAATTTAGTGAGGTAAGCCCATTACCAACATTTGACTTATTAATAGCAAAATAGTACCCAGTTTCAATTCCACTAATACCAGTTGTTGCAATGCCAACCGATACTGTTTCACCATCTCTTATTGGAGAATTTTCTGGGATATAGAAGTCAAATACAATACCAGTAGATGCTACTCCAACAGAGGTTGTTTTGATGCCAGAAATTATTCCAAAATCTCCAGTATATGAAATATTATTAATTACTTCATATTTTGCAGATGGGTGCTCAATTAAGATTTCTGGTGGATTTGATGTAGTATATCCAAATCCTGGAGATGTAATTTCTATAGAGGTTACTATACCATCAACTATAATAGATGATGCTTGTGCTCTTCCAGTAATTCCAATTCCAATAGGATCTCCGATTGAAATTGTTGGAGATGTACTATAACCAACACCACCATCACTAATCAACACTGAAGTAATAGTCCCAGATGTTGATACAACTGCTGTAGCAGAAGCTGACACCAATGTATCTTGTGAGATGATTAATATTTTATTTTGTGGTTTTTCTGTTGTTCCATCTTTTTCATACTCTCTATCACTATCAAAAAATGTTTTAACACTTTCTACAAAAATTTCAGTAGAACCAATTCCAAAATTTTGAATTATGTTTGAATTTGGTTGAATGTATGGTTCATAAATCACCCTATCTTTTCCAACAAATTGACCATCAACGAATAAGTCTTCCGTCTGTCTACACCAAATTAGAGGTCTTAATAGATTTTCATTCTGAGTAACCGCAGGACCAGGATAGAGATTAGTTTCTAAAGTGTCTGAAGAAATAATATCATTAACTAATCTATCATTTTGTACCAATTTAGAATCATCACTATTAAGAGTTACTTTATCTCCAATCTTAATAGTTTCTAAAATATCTACAAATAATGTATCAATATCCACAGTTCCTCTGTAGAAGACTATTTTGGAAGTATCACCTACTTTGGGAGCTTCTGTAAATCTGATTGTACTTCCACCCTTAAATGCATAACCTTCTCCAGGAACTTGAAGTACATCATTTATAAAGATAAGCAAGCTAGCTTCAAGTGCCCTTTGGTCTATAATTGATCCCATTTTAGATCTAATTGTGGTTTGATTGCCCTCAATCAGTATTGGGAATACTGTTCTTTCCCCATCAAATAAAGAATCTAGTGGATCGATTACTTGGAGAGAACCAACCGTCCAAGCAGCAAATTGATCACTCTGAACAGTATCAATAGTAACTTGGAATTCAGAGAAACCCGGTAATGAAGTTGTTTGAATTCCAGTAGTTCCTCCAATAGAAACTGTTAATATTTCTCCTTTTTTATATGCATATCCAAGATTTTTCAACTCAAAAGATGTTACACTTGAACCCTGACCAACAACTATATCAATCGTTGCTCCTGTTCCAAATCCTGCAGAAGATTCTGAACTATAAACTAAAGGAATATTAGAATAGGATAGTGGAGAATCAAACACAACGATAGGTGGATTTGATGTTGTATAACCAATTCCAGGATTAGTAATAGCAATACTAACCACACTTCCATTTAGAACTGATGCAGTTCCTATGAATTCAATACTAGAATTCACAAGATTTTCAGTTTTGACTCCAACATTAACTATGTTTTGAATTCCATCCCTGTAACCAGAACCACTATTTCCAATACTGATTGACTGAATTGTTCCAGCAGAAGAAACTACTGCAGTTCCACCAGCGGATACTAGTGGTTGGTATCCAAATCCCGAAGTTGATGCAATAGAAAGTATAACTCCTCCTCTTGGTAAACTTGTAGTATTGACATCATACTCGGAGGGTAATCCTTCACCAATAAAAGTTATACTAGTTATTCCCGCATTTTCTGTCAAATCATAAACACCAGTAACACCAACAGAAACTGATGGTTGGAAAACACCATTAATCAGGACAATTGCATTATTGGTGGATATTCCGGATACATCATTTCCATTATTTTTTAATATAAAGGAATCAGCATATGCATTGAATTGATCGGATATATCATCAAAAATATAGTTGCGAGTATATGATTCTTCCAATGTGTCTGGAATTCCAGATCTTAAAAATACTCTTCCACTGAAAGAAGAACCCGTAGAAATACCAATGTAGTCTACTTCATCGGGTCTATTGGATGGATTTATAAATGGAATTTTTCCAAAAGGAGCCTCAGTGAAATGGATTGTACTGCCAACGATATTATAATCTCCCAAAACCTTAGTAACTAAACTTGATGAAGTATGAGATGCTGGAACTGTTCCCAACCAAGGTCTTATGACAGAAATAACATTAGTACTACCAACTCCAACAGAATATACTTTCATTATTTCATCATCAATCTTAAGCAAATCTCCACCAGAAATTAAATCTGCACTCGATAAATAAATTTCAAAATCGAAGAAAGAAATATCTTGTATTGCTGTAGTAGTTGTAGAAGTAGATACTACTGGAGATTGAATCGCATTATCTAAAGTTATAATTGCTTTGTTATTTTGATTTTTGGCAGTAAATATATGAGAACTGCCTATTCCAACAGAAGTTATATCCAAGACATCTGGTGTAGTTTTCAGAGCTTCAGAAGATGAAGCGGAGACTTGAATGTCAATATCGTTAATTTTTACAACATATAATGTTGAGGGTAGTTTATCAGTCAAACCAATACCCGAAATAGATGTTGTTGCAATTCCAATTGCCTGTGTAGTACCCACACCTGGATAAGAATATGCAATTTCCTCTCCAGTCACATAGGTGTGATATGGAATTCTAATAACGTTTGTGTCAACATTTATAACACTTTCATCACTAGCATCAAAATATCTTTGGAAAATTGGTAATGTTCTGTAATTTAAATTAAAATGCTTTCTGACATCATTGTCAGTGCCTGTGTATATTCCATAATCATAGTTAATAGCTGCATCAGTTAAATCTATTTGTTCATTTACTTCATTTAGTCCAACATCAACTTTAAATAATTTTACATCAACCTCAATGTTTTCATTTGGTGTAAAATATATGTTTGTATATGAACCAGAAATACCAGAAGTTATAATTCCAAGTTGATTTTCAGTCTGTAAGACTCCAAACTCAGTATCATAAGAATTTAAATTATTAGTAACAGTTAAAAATTCTGACAATTGATACTGGGAATTGCTTATATCTTCAATACTTATGACCGAATATGATGAATTGTGAGAATCATTTAGATATGAACCAATTACAACCGATGTTGGTGAACTGCTACTAGCTATAGATACTGAAGATGAATTAATAGAACTTCCCGATAGAATTTGAGTTCCTATTCCGGATGTTGTTGTATTTCCCAGTGACACCACAAAAGTATTAATAATATACTCCACCGAAGTTGGTTCATCTATTATTAAATCAATTCTAATATTTGAACCAGATAGGTATGCATCGTAAGTTCCTATTCCTATGGTTGATGTTGATTCAAATGTATCTGTAGAAAGTTGACCATAATCCTGGAAGCGAACCTCAGAGCCATCGTAAATATATGAAATTTCATCATACTGATAATAAGATGAATCCGTTGCCCCTATTTGAACCAAAACCTTTCCAGACCTATATGTAGAAGAAATTCCAACAATTTCAATAGAACCCAAACTGCCAGATGCTATATTAGTTGTAGATACTCCAACACTAACACTATCTCCCAAATTAACTAAGTTTGTGGAACCTATTCCAACATTTAAATCGCTCAATGAGAAAGAGAATAATCCAAGATGATAATCATTTCTCTTCGCTTTAGTTGGATAAAATAGTAAACTACCTTCAGTACCAAATACAGAAAAATCAAAAAATCCTAAATCATTAAAACTCCTTACTCCATACTGATTCAAAAATCCAGTAGAATTATCATGTAAAAATGTAACTAAACTTAGTTGAGTTTCGTTTACAAATCTCTTATCTCTTGCAAAAATTATATATTTTTTACTTCTATAATCATTCAAAACAAAATTATCTACTATACTAAATTGAGTAGCTCTTGGGTTGCTATTAAATTCGCTTGAAATATCATCAATTGTTAATACTCTGTTTCCTATAGATTCAATATAATCCTGGATAATTGCAGAGTTAAAAATTATTTCATTTGATAAAATAGACCCATCAATATTCAAAGTGTTTTCGCTTGCCAAATCAAAATCATTAACACAGTTTAAATCAACAAATGCAGACAAGTCTGAAATTCCTATAAAATCTCCCTGATTTTGATCTGTAGATATTCCAGAATTAGATGGTATGGATTCTGATATTAAATTACCAAATTTTTTAAATCCTGCAGTATGATTTAATGTATTTACTGGATTAATCCATGTATTAAGATCTACGGTTGACTTCAAATCATAAGAAAAATACTGATAATAATCACTATCCTGTACTCTTTGGAATGTATTATTTAAAAATCCAGTCTCACGATTCCAACCTTTTCTGGATGGAGATGATGAATCTATTTTATAGTTTGAATCCAAATCAATAACTTTTTTAATTATTCCAACAGACCCAGAAGTTCTTCCTTCTATTTTTTGATTGATGGAAAAGTCATTTATCGTAGAGACCTTCAGATATTCATTATCTTCATCCCAATTTTCTACAATAGCACTTGCATTGGAAGTATAAACTGTTTCTCCTTCATAGAAAATATTTTTCTTTAATTTAATATCAAATATTGGGAAATATGACTCAGGAACAACTCTTCCTGCAGAATTTATAGAACTAAAAGTACCTGGGGTTTCGCCATCTTTGAGATATGAAGAAAGATTAAATGTTAAAGTTCCATCAGCTCCACCAATATTAGGATCAATTGCTGTAAGTGTAAATAACGAATATGCATAGTTGCTGGAATTATATCCTTTTCCAGTGGAAGCAACTCCAACACTCACCCCCTCAATCAATATTTTACTTCCTACTGCAAATGGATATTCTTCGGGATCGCTAAAACTTGACCCAAGAGTTACTACAACATTCTTAGTAGAGTTATTAAATACTATATTTTTTACTCTAATACCATTCGAGTTGTTAATTGGAATTATTCTAGGAGTACTAGTTAATTCTGAACTATTTTTATTAATACTTACATTTTTACTTCCGATAGTATATGTTAATTCAACATCTTCTATAACACCCCCACTATTACCATTAACAACTACAAGAGAAGGTGCAGTACTATAATCTTTACCAAAAGAAGAAATTCCCACACTATCAAATTTGAACAATGGTTCAAGGACTAGAATTGTTGGGTATTTGGCCAAAGGTCTTAAACTATAGTCTGTAGGATATTCAAATCCAATATCTTGAATTTCTGTAGAACTAACTCTACCGATTGATTTTGTTTCTGGAATGAGTATAGCACCAGAACCACTTTCAGAAATAACTGAACTAATTGATGGCAAAGATGTGTATCCCCTTCCTCTGCTGGTCAAAGAAATTTCTTTTATTGCACCCTTTACTTTTGTAGAATCGGTATAGTAATATATTTCGCTAGAGACTGATGATAAAGAATCATAGTCTGGTTTATCTAATATATTAAATTTAAAAGTAGTTGATCCAATTCCAACAATAGAATATGTGTCATTTAATCTATTTTTGACTAATGATATTTGACTGCCAGAAATTACATCAGAATCTTTTATAATTTCTTTTTTGACCTGAGGACTTAGATTTAGATTAATAGGGACTAATTTGTAATAAAGATTATTTGGAATTTCATCTCCAACCAAAATCGTTAGTTTTGCGGTAGAATCAATTCCAACTCTGCCACTTCTAGAAACTTCAAAAATGCTCAGGGTTGATGTTGAGTTAAATTCCTCACTAAATTTAGAATCTTTATAAATTTTAAGATCGAAAGCAGAATAAGTCGCCACCCCAACGTTAGAGAAGAAACTTAGTGATGAATCCGACAAATCAAAAATAATAGGATGATTTCTCTCTACTGTAATTGGAGGATTTATTGCGGAAATGGTTCCAGTTGATGATGTTGTGATGTCTATAATTTCTGGATTTAATTTAGTTGCCCCATAATATGTCGAGGACAACATAATTGTATCTGAATCCACGACTATTACATAATATGATTCATGATCAACCAATCCAGTTGCAGGACTATTTGATGTATGTAAAATCTTTTGTCCAGTATAATACTTATGATTATTGATACTTATTCTATTATTTTCAATATCAACAGAAGAGAATTGTCTTGGATTTATAAGCATTCTCCTACTGTAGTCATCATATTTTACAATAAATGTTGTAGCAATTCCAGTCTTTACATCAATAGTTACTTTATCTAATAAAGATAGTCCATGAGTTTCTCCTGTGGATACAGTGACTACATTTTTACTGATAGAGCCAACTAAAGAATTTTTATAATTTGTCCTAAAACTGTGCGTATTGCCCGTTCCTACTGAAGTAAAGTAAAGAATTCCAGATGCAGTGGAACCCATTCCAACAAAAGTTCCAGTAGAACCAATACCAACTTTAATTGTTGAAATTCCAATTAAATCATTAGAAATTTTTGCAACATAAACCGTTAAATTATCATCAAGTTGAAAACTAGAATTCCCATCAGTAGAAACAGAAACTCTTGTTCCACCATTTGCAGAATAAATTAAAGAATCTCCAGTAATCAAATTGTGATTTGGTAGGTATAATGATTGAGTCGGAATTGAAATTTGAGTGATTCCAACACCGGGATTAGAGAAATAAATGGTACTTACAATACCCACACCAGAAAGTGTTCCCAATCCCACAGTTTCTTTAGGCTCAAAATAAAATTCACGGTCTATTCTGTAATTGTATGATGTAGAAATTCCAAAGTTGATAGAAAATCTCTTAGTTTTTTCCGTAAGTCCTATCCCAGCACCGTATGTTACTAGACCAACTGTACCATTTTGATTGCGAAGTACTTTGATTCTTGATGATATTGGATCTATACTCAAAACTTTTATTTCTTCATTTCCAATTTGATATATGTCATTTTCTCTGATGTTTGGATAACTTAAATTTCCAGAGACATTAAAATAAGTAACCAATCCGGTATAAATTGCGGAACCAATTCCGGAAGTTAAAAATAGATTATTATAATTTACATTAATTGTACTAGATTTTTTATAATCAAATTGTCCGGTAAAAGTAATCAAATCATTATCCACATAATAATGTGGGATAGTAGTAAATCCAACAAAACTTCCACTTTCATTGGGATACAGTACAACATCATCAAAGGAAGAAGTTGCTACGCTAATTTGAGTTACTGCTTTTCCAAATAAAGAAGAAACTTTTGCTTTTCCTGAAGAAATAAAATTACCTTTATTTTTAAAAACAAGTTTATCTCCAACTTTATAGTCTTCTCCACCGTCAACAATTGTAATGGATTCCAAATCTCCGGGGAAAATATTTTTTACAACTGAATTTTGTTGTTTTATTTTATTTGGATTTAAAAGATACTTATACGTTGTTTTATCACTTATGAGATTATATGGAGTTGTATTTCTTCTCCAACCAGTATCATTTATATCAATAAAATCTTGATTTGAAGTATTTTCAAAGTTAAAATCTATGGGTTTAGATTTATAAGAATTTCCTATTGCATATGGGAATGAAGGAAGTTTGTAATTTTCAAATAAACCGGTTCTCTCAACATTACCACTATTAATTGTAGTAAAATACGCATAAACTCCATTTGGAAATTCCGGTGTTATTCCAAATCTTCCATTATGCTCATCAAGATCTCCATTTCCAACGTAATCATAATCTTCCACAAAAAATCCTTGAGGATAAATTGAGGTGCTTGGTCTACCTAAAATAATTCTTTGCTCATATCCAGAAGTAAGAGATTTTACAGATCCTCCAGTTGCAGATGAATATCCATAAGGACCATAAATTGGATTTCCATCATAAGCCCATCCAATAATAGGAGAGTGTCCACTTGATTCTATTTCTCTCTTATCCTGGATAGCTAAATCTGGAGTATAAACAACCTTTCCGTTTCTGAATGATGTTCCCTGAACCAAAGATCTTAAAGGTCTAGGTGCATAAGCATGGCTATATTGGAGTCCATAATCGTTATTCAAACCTGTAGTTAATAGTCCATCATCATTAGCAATTTTAGAATTTTGAATTGCTCTTTCGACAAGATTAATCTTCCACGATTTAACTGCAGATTCAAAATCAGCACCAAAACCAGAAGGAGTTGCAATTATAGCAGTATTATCCTGATTGTATCCACCACCCCCATAAATTACTTTAACTTGAACCAAAGAACCATTTGAGAAAATGGGCGTCAATAATGCACCAGCACCATCACCAATAACTTCGAGATTTGGAGGAGAATTGTACCCACTTCCAGGACTGTTTATTAATACATCAGTTATTTGTCCATTGGATATTATTGGTTTTAGTTGAATTCCGGAACCAGAATTCAATTCAAAAAGTGGCTGTCTATTAAAGTTAATAATATCTTCGGATCCATAGTTAGAACCACCCGACTCAACAAATACTGACTGAATTTCTCCTCTAAAAATTGGTTGAACAACTGCATTAAAATCTTGTCCACTAAAAGTAGATACTCCGATTCTGCCCTTTACAGACACTCTAATTTCTGGATAATTGAATTTGTGATTTCCGGACCCAGCAGAAATTAAATTTATATATTGTTTTGTATCGTAATAAAATGATGTAGTAATTCCTAAGGAACCAATTCCAATGTTCGATAATCTAAATTCATCATCACTTACTTTTGTTACATAGTATTGTGCTCCAGATGATAAACCACCGACATTGGTTTCTGTTGAGTTATATACAATTACTTCACCACTTTCATATCCATGATTTTTAATATTGATAATATCGGATGCTGTGTTAATTCCAGAAGAAGTTGCTACAGTTAGTTTGTTTTCATAATTAAACCCACTATTTTCAATAGTAATGGAACCTATTTTCTTCTTTTTATCTTTAGATTTAAAAGAATGATTTCCAGTCCCATTGGAAATTAATTGGATGGTATTTATTCCTGATACTGCATCGGAAAAAGATTTGTGCAATTTAACAGTAAATGCATCCTGAACAGAAACAAAATAAGTGGAATTTGTTGCCAACCCAGCAACTGCAGATTGCCCATTTGTTACATAAACTACTTCTTCTGCATCGCGGAATTTGTGTTCAGTGGAGAATCCTATAGAGTTGATTGGATTTATTTTAACTAACCCTGCAGAAATTTGCGAATTAAAAGATACTTCATGGTCAAAACTAACTAATTTTGCCTTTGCCGAAGCACCAAACCCATTTCCGCCAAATATTTCTATTTTTGGTTCTTCTAAGTAATCAAATCCAGGGTCTATAATATCAATCCTTTTTAATTCTCCTTTAATAGAGCAGTAAGCGTTTGCTCCAAAACCAATTGGATCAACAATAGACAATACTGGTGGGTTAATTACATCATAGTCAAATCCACCTGAAGTTGGAATGATTTCTTCAATCGGACCATAAAAAACATTGTCCTTGGACTTATAATTGAGTAATTCTACTCCATTTATGAAAATTCCAGTAAGACCAGGTTCAGTTTGATAAGTATTTCCATCAATTTCTGGGCTTGAGATTTTTCTGATTAACTTTTGAGATTCAAGATTTTGCGTAGAAAGATTTCTAAAAACAAAATCCGCCAATTCAAACTTTGCATTAATAACTGTACCATTTACTGAAACAAAATTTTCTGTAAAAATACCACTTCTACTTCTAGATAATTTTACTTCTGTCTCGCTTACTTTTTTAATAAAGTAAACACCAGTCCCAATACCTAGGGTATTTCCTACCGAAGGTTTATATACAATTGAGTCTCCAGTATATAACCCGTGTTTACCTATATTTAAAATATCCCCATCAAAAGTGCCACTAAAAGTAATTGATGAGTCATTTATTTTTAGTGGTTGATTGAAATAAGTTGGTAAAGATGGAGATGCAACATATAAAGAATCTGCACCATCAACATAAACATTTTGTACATTAGATGTAAATTGATTAAGTGATGGATAATTCTCCGATAAAACTTTAACAAGATTTTTCTTAACTGTATAAGAAAAATCTTCGGTTAATTCTAACTGATTTGGTCCAAGTTGAATTGTAAATGATTTCTCATTATCATATGAAGTTACATTTGCAATTTTTTCATCATCACTTGAAGAAATTATAGTTACTAAATCTCCTACCTTTAAAGTGTGATTATCATATACAACTATTCTATAAGATAAATCTGAAATATCTAATAATTCAACACTTTTTACATCGTAGGAAACGGGAACGTTAAAAAACCAATTATTTGACTTATAATCACTTAAATCCACACCTAGGGTTTTTATCTTTATATTGTCACCTTTAGAATAAAAACGTGTATCTTCTGGTATTTCTAATTCAGACAAAACTCCAAGAATTCTAATCCTAACCTCATCACTATCTTTACCGTACCCATAAGCATAAAAATCAGTCTTTATCTCTGAATTTTCCGGTATATTTTGAGCAATTCCCGAGCATCCCAAGAATTGATTTAAAGTTTTACTAGTATAAGATATGTTTAAGGACGTTCCATTCTCAAGTTCAACTAGTAAAGTTCCATTTTTAACAGGAAATCCTACAGTTGAATCTACCTCCAATGTCGAGGTTCCAATTGCAGATTCTATTAGTGTTCTTGTTTTAGGATGTAATGCAAACTTGCCATATACTGTTCCTATTGGTAGAATATCTTTATCATAGTCAGAATCTAAACTAATAACATAATAATCTTTATCACCTCTTCGGATTCTTTCAACCTTTGTTATTGTCCCTTGAGCTCTGCCCAGAAAATCATTTGGGTCTTGGTACAATGTCGTATTAATGAGGTCCTCAGGATTGCCAAGAATCGCTTCTACAACTAAATCAGAAGTAATACGATATTGTGCGTCAGATGGTTGAATAAGATAGTCTCTTGGACGAATTACTTCTACTCTTTCCCCGTAAAGAGCTCCAAATAATATCTTAAATGAATTATCAGTTCCTTTAGATGAATAAAAATCTATCGCTTGCTTAATAAAAATCCTTTCATTTAACTCAGAATATAACTCCCTGGTCTCAAATCCAGGAGTAATTTGCTTTTTAACCTTAACAAGAAACTCTTTTAGGAAAAGAATACTTAAGTTATTTACAATTGACCCAGAAATATGCTGTTGCGAATCAGATTCTTCAAATTTTAACTCATTATAAGAAGTAATCCCACTAAATCCACGAACACATCCTTCAAAAGTTGTCGAAGTTTTTGAGGTATATGTAATAATTTCGGAATCAATCAATAGCAATCCATAGGAATCTGGAAATCCTGCAGTAGAAGATACATTAATTACAGAATCAAAAAAAGTAACTTCAGAAGTTAAAGTCGTTAATTCAATTAAGTTTGTTAAACTGTCAACTTTAACATATTGGTCAATATTTTGAAGTATATCACTAGTTCCACCTTGATTTTCTAAAGAAATATAGTATTGTGATAAAAATTCTGATACTAAAGGAAATTCTTCTCTAACAAATTGAGGAAGTTGATTGTTGAGAACGGAACTGATTTTGATTCTGGTTTCTGTCATTTTATTATATTCTTACGAGGTCTCCATTAGTGTAACTTGATGTAAATCTGTATGAAGATCCAGATGTATCTGAACCTGAAGAAATTTCATCAGAAAGCATGTTTAATTTAATACTATTAATATCTAGTTGCAAATACAAATCCTGTAATCCAATTACATCATTTGATTTTGGAATCGCAGAAATTTGAATGATTGGTTGCTCAAAAGATTGCTTGACTGTGGAAATTATATTAACTGGGAATAATCGTATTTCTCCCTTCAAATAATCAATTATCCCAGCATTTTTCTTTACAATTACTGGTTGAGCATTCTGCAATTTGAAAAATAATATATTTCCTGTAGTTCCATCTGGATTTGGAGTATCTCCAAGATACAATGTATCATTTATTCCGGCAACATTAAATCCGGAAGATTTTATGTTGTATCCAGTCTTATCTTTTATGTAAAATTCATTTCCAAAGCAAATTTCATAGTCCGAAAAAGTATTTAATGTTGCTCGCAAATCACGTCTCATTACAACTTTTGTAATATTTGATGTGATTGCACTATCAGAATCGTCAATAATTTTTAAATATTTGCTATATTTAAATCTTGCGCCATATCTATTAAGTTCTTTTGAATTTGAGTAATTTCTTATATTGCTTAATATCTTATCTCTAAGGAAATTTGAATCAGAAGTTGTATTTGAATTGTAATATGCAGTCGTATCTGTCTCCAAGTAGAGATATTTTAAATCTATAATCTCTGGAACTATACCGGCAACAGCATATTTTCTCAAATCTCTTTCAATATTATCTTTAACTTGATTTGATACAAATGGTCCATTAATTGGTTTTATACTTATAAAGACCTTTCCATATCTTGGTGGATTTAAATCTTCACCACCAAATACAGATACTGATTCAGTTTCTGGGTATATTTTTGGTATAATAGTTTCGTAATCCGTTGCCGTTACGGCACGATTTTGAGCTGAGTATTTTCTAGGTGCATATTTCTTAATGGATTCTACAGACTCAATCTCTCTCCCATTTTGGGAAGGTGAGTTTGTAGTAATAAGAGATACTCCTGTTGTTACAACTCTATTAAAATCATCTATAATACGTCCACTATAACTAAATTCAGAAACTCCGTTCCCAGTTTCTCCATTTGTAATATTATAAGAGACTTCAATATAATTTAAATTTTCTAGACTTCTACCAAATACGCCATCGCCAAATATTAATTCATATCTTTGATCTTCAATTTCTTGTATAAAGAAGACTCTAGACTCCGAATCAACTTCAAATAAATTTGTTGCAAGTCTATATTGATTTTTTATTGTACTTGGTTCAGTATCTCTTATAAAAACACTGATAGAATCCACGTCAATATTTGCATTATCTAAGATAAACTTTTGATTTGGGTCATTTGAATCTACAGTAAAGTTATTAGTTATAAGTGTACCTTCATGAATATCAACATTTTCAAATAATGCAATTCCATTTACAACAGGAACTGTTATATCCTGAGGGATAATAAAAGAAAAACTTTGATTTGCAAATGTTGTACTTGTAGTACAAACAACTCCACTCTTAAGGGTTAATGTAAGTGGATTTGTCGGAAATGCTGTAGTATCTACAAAGAACGATATATTTGCTCTTGCCGCTGAACGAGAATGTGGAACATAACCAATATTTCTTGCAAGAGAAACTACATTTTCTCTTAGAGTTGCACTATCAATAAAAACCTCATTGCTAACCATATTAGCATTGTATGAGGAAATATATGTATTATATGCTAAAACATCAATTAAGTATGAAAGGTTTGACCCAGCAAAATCATAATCAGTAAAGTTTGAGTTCGCTCTTAAGTATTCCCTAAGCGAACTTTTTATTTGGTCAAAGTCTAAATTTGTGAAATTAACTAGTGCCATTTATCGTGTTGGCTGAAGTGCAAATGATAATTGTTGAGGTGGAACGTCAATTCCAACTATTGTATATTCTATAGTCACATTAAATTCATTATTACTAAAATTTGGAGCGACTATGACATTGTTAAGAATCACCCTTGGTTCATAATTTTCAATGGTATTTTTAATCTCATCTTTTATTACCGCCGCTTCAATTTCATCAATATTTTCGAAAAGAGACTGACTTATTTTTGAACCAAGATTTTCATCAAAAAACCTTTCACCTGGATAAGTAAATACCAAATTACGGACAGAGCGAGCAATCGCATTTGCATTATTAAGTGCAATTAAGTCATAATTAAGAGGATTTGATTGAAAAGACATGCTTATGTCTTTAAAACCCTTACTGACTCGCTCTAAAGGCATTAAAGTGTATAAAAACTGTATTATTTATTCGGGTTTTTTGGATTCATATAGTGGTTCAGTTCCGTATTCCCAGTCATCATAGTCCTCGTCATTACGAATTTTTTCATGAATTTCATTTTGGTGGAAGAAATCGTGTTTTTTGGGAGTCAATGCATCATTTGCAATCTCACGAAGCATTTTTTTGCTCTCAATTTGAGTTTCCCAACCATATTCAGATGACAAATATCGAGTTCCCCACTCATTTTCCATGAAATTTTGGTCTTTATCGACTTTTTTGGTCATTTTTTAGCTCCTGATCTGTTAAATCAGAACTTTTTACGGGGTTGCTATCCCGTTTTTTAATAATATCATAATCATCTTCAAGTATTTCCTTCAAATAATTATCATCCCACATATCATAGTATGATGTGTTTGATAAAGTTTCTCTAAATTTGCGTAGTTTTTGGATTGGTTGCCCCAAAATCAAATTATATTTGCCATTATCAGTTTTAATCCCATTAATAAAAGTATTATAGGCACCACAGTCCTCAAAGAACTTCCATCCTTGGTACTTTTTATTACATATATCTACCCACTCTTGAACCTCATTCAAATTAAAATGGTCCTCAATGACATAAACTACCACATCTAAGTCTTGAATGGGTTCTATGGCGCTTGCAGAGCACTCTACAATGCGATATTTTGACTTCGAAGCAAATGGACAAATGGCAAATCCATTTAATTCTGGTCTTACCTTTGAAACTTCTGCAATCCAATTAAGAATAAACTGTTCTTTTTCTGTCATAAAAAAAGAGTGCTTAACCTATTTAAGCACTCTAAAAATTATTTACCTTGTCCGCGATACTTTTTCTTCCGTCCATTACGAGAGGTTGCACTAAGTAATGTACGAGGAGACCGTCCCTGACGAGTCTTCTTTGGTGCCCCTGATTCAAATACAGTCTTCGATCCACCTTTAGCCATTTTAAATTTCCTCCATTTCTAATTCATTAGGATCAATGTCTTCTCCCGAGTAAAAACTCTCTGAGAAGTTTTGAAGAATCTCACTACAGTCTTCCATAGTGAGATTAGTATAAATTTTACGACCTTTATAGAAAAGATTGTAAGTTCGTTCCATTAGATTACGCGAGTTTTTTCATGTCCAACTCTAATACGAGGATCGCACCAGATCTCAAAGCCCGCTTCCTTAGCATCAAGACAGAAAGAAACATCCTCTCCACACATATCTTGTACTCCACCAGACTCAAAGACTTGCATCTTAGGAGCAAACCAAGGATACTCAAGATTTTCAAAAACTCCTTTCTTAATCAGCACCCAACCAAACCCAGTATAATCCACAGTGAAAGGCTTACGACGCTTTGAGATAGACTCTACAGTTTCATGATTCATGACTCCACCATTCTTGCGGAAATCATCTTCTTCTAACCAGTGTGCTACTGAGGTTGTGTGACCATCTTCTGTGGCATACCAACCAGAAACAATTTCTTTCTCTTCTCCTTCTTCATTCAGAGCCATATCACAGAGTTGCCAGAACTTTTCTGAGGTAAAGACAATATCCGAGTCAATCCAAAGTTGATAATCATATTCAAGTTTACCATCCCAAGGAATTTGCTTTGGACCACGAAGTACATTTGCACCTAGACACTTACAACGTGCAAAGTTTACCATCGATGAGTAATCTTGTGAAATCTGAATACTCATTCCATTCTGTACTAGATCAAAACAAAGTTGTACAAATGCCTTTAGAAAAATAAAAGAACATCCCCTTCCAGGTAAACAAAAAACAATACTCTTACCTCGCATCCGTTCTTTAATTGCATCAATATCCCATTCTTGTTCTTTGGGCTTTGGTGCATTTGCTTTTACTGTAAATCCTTTTGCCATAAGAAAATCAAACCTTCAGTTCAAATTTTATCAGTCTATATATGCTTTTGTCAATTCCCCCTTCGAAATTAATGTGAAGAATTTAAAATTACTTCTTTATTCATAACCATCTCTTCATATGACAAATCATCTTTTGATGTTCCAATATCAAGTATCTCAATCATTCTGTGCAACATCTCCCAGGTTTCCTCAAATTTGTCCTTTGAGAGACTGTGATAGATGCACCTGTCCTTTGCATAGATGTGATATATTTTCTCCATAATTTTCCGGAATTTTTTTAACTATTTTTATTTCGTAACCGCATTATATATGACTACTATCAGAAATCCAAGAGGGAGTCCGATAATCTTAAAAACCTTTCCAGGATAGCGTATTAACCATCCTGCAAAGACTACTTTCCAGAAATTCCAATAGGGCGTTCTAGCTCTCATTTTTTCTTTCTTTTGGATGATGCTCTTTTTTGTGCAGGTGTCCTAAAAATACCCGTTGCGCAACTCTTAATCCTTTTGTGTTTTCCTCCGAAGATTCCCCATCCGTGACAGTTTGCTTTC
>Ga0208795_1000383_pt1 | contig 21807 bp, 34 predicted proteins | sample CB_VirMetaG_6_FD_184541 | JGI IMG/M metagenome (GOLD analysis project Ga0208795, IMG submission 184541) | Freshwater to marine saline gradient viral communities from Chesapeake Bay - CB_1508_2 Viral MetaG (SPAdes) (version 4) | ecosystem: Environmental > Aquatic > Marine > Coastal | place: USA... | reverse complement strand
TTCCGAAGACTCTGCGTATCCGGCAGAACCCGATTCCGAGTATGGGTGGGAGAAGCTATTTTCGGAAAGGCTTTATAAATCTTACGCTAGAAACTATGGTCTTGATGTGAGGATTGCTCGATTCCATAATATTTATGGACCCGAAGGTACGTGGACTGGAGGAAAGGAAAAAGCCCCGGCTGCTATGTGTCGGAAAGCAGCAGAGGACACGCAAATCATGGAAGTGTGGGGTCCTGGAACACAAACCCGCTCTTTTTTGTATATCGATGATTGTATTGATGCAGTTAGGTCTTTAATGAATTCTGATTGTACGACAATACTTAATATCGGCTCTGAAGAAATGATTAGCATTAATGATTTAGCATCCTTAGCGCTTAGTATTAGTGGACGAGAGAAAGAAATAAAAAATATTGATGGTCCTGTTGGAGTGATGGGGCGGTGTTCCGATAATGCGTTAATACAAAAGCACTTAGGCTGGGCACCTAAATACTCCCTAAAGGAAGGAATGAAACTTACGTTTTCTTTCATAGAACAAGAGCTAAAAAATGAAATTTAAGAATAACAATAACATGGATGTATACGTGGATTTGGGGACTTTAAGAAGAGTTTCCCCTGGAGAGGTTATTGACCTACCAGGAGCCCTTAAGTGTGAGGGGCTGTCTCCCATGTACCCAGAAGCTCCGCCAAAACCTAAGGTCGTAAAAAAAGCACCTAAGAAGAAGCCTGAAAAAACCATCAAAAATACAAACACGAGTGGTACTATATAATTGTATGGCAAACGTACATCAAAGACGTAGAGCAAGACTCGCTCGTATCCGCGCAGAACAGGCTAAGGCTGCTGAAGTGGTAGAGGAAGTCGTAGAAGAGGTTGTAGAGGAAAAGCCAAAGGCTAATAAAAAATCTAAACTTTTTAAGAAGAAATCTACAAAGAAATCCGAGAAGTAGCTCTAGAATAACCAAGCCATGTCTATAATAAGGCATGGCTAATATTTTAGATGACATTTGTAAGAGGCTAGACGGCGCAAACCTGCTTTCTGAGGAAGGGCAGGTTTTTGGGTTTGTAGACTCAGGTTCCTACGCGCTGAATAAGATTATTTCAGGTGAGTATAAAGGCGGATTCCCCATTGGCGGTATTACAGAGATTTACGGTGAGTCGTCTACTGCCAAGACAGTGTTCCTTACCCACGCCTTTAAAGGCGCACAAGAGCAGGGCTTTTACACGGTAATGGTAGACAATGAACACGCCTACTCCCCGTCGTTTGCCAAAGTTCTTGGTGTAGATTCAGAGAAGCTAATCTACACGATGCCCGAAACGATGGAAGATTGTTTTGAGACTATTGAGAACTCCATCTTAGCCATCCGAGAACACGACAAAGACACCCCTATTGTTATTGGGTATGACTCCATCGGCGTTTCGCCTACTCGCAAAGAGATGGAGGGAGACCTGGGAGCCAACGGAGAGATTTCCGGTGCCCTAAGAGCTAAAGTCGCAGGTCAGTGCTTGCGCCGTATTAATCCTTTGTTGCGTAAACACAAAGCCGCTCTGATTATTATCAATCAGGTGCGTAGTAAAGTAGGTCTCGTCTTTGGTGACCCAAGAACCAAAGCTGGTGGCGGTAAAGCGTTATTGTATTATTGTGCGGTGTCTCTAGAAACCGCTTCGGCAAAAGGAGACGTTATGTACGATGAGATGAAAAACCCGACCGGAATCAAAGGTACGATTAAATGTGTTAAAAATAAGGTGACAGTGCCATATCAAGACTGTGAGTTTAAGCTTATGTATAATGACGGTCTATCCCGAGATTACGGTCTTACCACATCAGCCTACAAACAAGGAGTAGTAACCTCTCCCGCTAAGGGATGGTACTCCATGGATGGCGGAAAAACTAAGCAACGAGCCGCCGATTTAACTAAAGCTTTAAGTGAGAAAATTGAGTCTGGAGAAATTAAATGAAGCCTGAAATGAAAGAGAGGTTAATTCAACTGCCTAAGTTTGCAGATGCGAGAGGCTGGAGCCTCAACGGGATTTACGATATGTTTGAAGGTGAGGAGTTCCAGATTAACTACTCAATACTTTATCCCGGTGTTGTAAAAGCTTGGCATCGGCATCAGCATCAGGACGATTACTTTTGTGTTCTGAACGGAATGGCTCAAGTAGGTATCGTTAACGAACACGGAGGAACCAAATACTTTATTGGTGAACATAACCCTGCGGTAGTTCATGTGAAAGCCGGGGAATGGCACGGATTAACCTGTGTAGGAAACGAGCCGTGCGGACTATTATATCTTGTAACCAAAAAATACGACCACGAAAGCCCCGACGAGGAACGGTGCCCGTTTGACAGGTACGTCGGTAAGCATTGGTGGTTACCGGAAAACAAGTAATGTCAGATATTATAGCAACAATTTTAGCATACGTTATTATTTTTGGGTGGATTCCATACTCAGGATACTGCGTGGGAAGGGCTGCTAGGTGGTTACTTTTGCCTCCTAGAAAGCCTAAAAAGAAGAAGGCTACGGAGGTGAAAGCGGTAGCTCCTCCCCGTAAACCTAACAAACGCTCCTACCCTGTGGAAACCTCCTATGATGAGAAGTACAGAATTACCAATCCCGTCGAGTTTGATACCTAGATAATAGTGAGGATTCCTCCCATGATAAACGAAGCAAAATCAAAGTCCGGTAACAAAGAAGTCGCTAAGACTAAGCGTGGCAAGCTAGACACAGGCAAAAAATCCCGAGTCCCTGTTCACGCCTCTATTAGCGATGCTTTATCAAAGCACAGTTATGGACATTATTTTACTACACCTGCGTCAGACAGAATTTATGTTATTACGCATGGTACATGGGGAGAAAAATCTGCTGATAAGGTGGTAAAAGGATTTCCTGGGAAAACCGATATTAACGTAATTAAAGCGTATTCAAAAAGAACCAATGTGAAACATGGTCCTGCCAAGATGCCAAAGACTCCCCAAGGAAAGGCTAAAGCTGGATACGCCACCAAGAAATACAAAAATCTTGAAAAAAGAAAAACACCGTTAGATTAATGCCAAAAGTATACACTCCTAAACAAAGCTATTTCTCCGAACAACGAGTTCAGAAAATGGCCAAGGACGTAGTGAGAGATAGCGCTCAAGACAGAAAACTCGCTTTAGAAGCGTTTGAGTACTTTAAGAACATGGTCGCAGATAATCCTCTTGACGATAAAGCCAAGGCAGAAATGTCTAAGGCTTTGGACTTAGCGCAAGGCGCAAACGATAAGGTTGTTAAGATTCTGGACCTCATGCTTAAAATGACCCAAGCAGAGATGAAGAACAGTACGAAATCAGACCCTATGTCGTTTGAGGACCTAAGCCAGTGATGCGAAAAGAATTTAAAAACAAATTTATCGTCTACTCCCATACTTTGGACCGGTTCATTCCGATTAAAAAGTTACCTGAGGATGAGTTAGAGGGATTGGTAACACAGATTATTGATGTTATCACCACCCCCAAGTTCTCTATCACAGAGTACGTAAACTTCATTCTAGAGAACTTAGTTGTGGGGTATGACCATATCAAAGTGGAGTGTGAAGAAGATGGAGTGCCAGAAGCTCTGTTTGAATGTGTGACCGAAATCTACCAAGGATTTTCCTTGGAGATGATTAACAAAACTGTTAATTCATACATTGATGCGTCCGAGTCCCCCCGACACACAACCAAGAAAAGAAAATCTCTTACTTTTAAGGACTTCTCTGGGATTGAGGAGCAAATCAAGAAGACGATTGTAGGTCAAGAAGAGCCTATCGCAGAGGTTATGAAGCAGCTTAGGCTGATGAAGTCTGGTTTATGTGATAACAGCAACCTATTCTTTATCGGTCCTACTGGAGTGGGCAAGACTGAGTTGGCTAAGATTTTGGCGGACAAAGTGCTTGGGTCACGAAAGAAACTTCTTAAGATTAACTGTGGGGAGTATTCTAACTCTCATGAGTACTCTAAACTTATTGGTAGTCCTCCAGGATACATTGGACATAACGAGAAAGGCATTCTCTCAGAACGCGCAGAGAAGTCCAATGAGTGGGTAATAGTGTTTGATGAGATTGAGAAAGGTCACTCTAAGTTGTTTGATTTACTACTAAATCTTATGGATGAAGGGACCATTACCGATTCACACGGCACCGATTTGGATTTTAGTAACTCACTCATTATCTTTACAAGTAATATTGGTTTAAAAGATAATGTAGGTAAATCACTGGTAGGCTTTGGGAATGATATCAAAACGTACGAGGCTTCAAGGGATGATATCAAAAAAGCCTTCAAGGACCGATTTGCCCCAGAGTTTATTAACAGACTAGACAGCGTGGTGTACTTCAACTCCCTTAAAAAGAGTGATGCTGAGAAGATTGTTAGGCTCCAGCTAAAGGAACTCCCTATCCGAGTAACCAAAAAACTGGTTGATTGGGTAACCAATGAGGCGTTCTCTGAGGAGTACGGTGCCAGAAACATCAAACGCTTTATCAAAAATAACATCTCAATTAAGATTGCAGATGAAATTCTTAAAGGCGATAAAGATGTGAAATACAAAGCACTTTTCGACAAGCAAGAGTTCATAGGCGTCGAGGCAGCGACAAAATAAATCTGGATTTTAGCTCAGATTTAGGGGGCGAACCGCTATAATAGTGTAACAACTAACGGGGCATTCGCCCGGGAGATTAAAAAATGTACGATAAAGAATTTACTTACAAAAACACCAACAACGATTCTAAGCCGAACGTGATGGTTACGACTGAAAACCAGTCTACCCTGCGTGGCTTCAACCGCAACTACATGACCAAGGGTCAAGCGACCCGAATTCAAAACGAGTGGCGGAAGATTCAGAATCAGCCCTGGTCGCTCCAAACTAAGGAGCGTGTTCTTATGAAGCGCGTAGGCAAGCCAGCCCGTGATTCGTTCCGTATGTACCGCAAGGAGTATATGGGCTAAGGAACAAGTTTAAGTTTTACCTTATAGCGCAAGATTTTTCTTGCGCTATTTCTTTTTAAACTCTATAATGATACTATGAAAGGAATTGTTTTGGCTGGGGGGCTTGGGACTCGTCTTCGCCCTTTAACTCATGCAACTAACAAACACTTGTTACCTGTGTATGATAGACCTATGGTCTATTATCCACTACAAACCCTAGCTAATGCAGGTATCAAAGAGATAATGATTGTTACCGGAGGTCCTCACGCAGGAGACTTCATTCGCGTTCTTAAGAACGGTGAGGACTTAGGGCTAGATAAATTAAACTATGGATATCAAGAAGGGGAAGGTGGCATCGCTGATGCTCTCAGCATGGCAGAGTCTTTCGTCGGTGACGATGATTGTGTTGTTATTCTTGGGGATAATATTATCGCTGATGATATTCGGAATTCTATTTCTAGTTTTGTGGACCTTGGAGGTTGCCACATCTTTACGAAAGAAGTACACGACCCGGAAAGGTTCGGGGTGGTAAAGTATAACCAAGAAGGGAAGATTGAGGATATTATAGAAAAGCCTACAAACCCCCCTTCCAACGATGCGGTAATAGGACTGTACATATACGACAATACCGTTTTCGATAAAATCCGCAACCTCAACCCATCTGAACGAGGGGAGTTAGAGGTAACGGACTTAAATAGAATGTATCTTAAGGAGGGCAGATTAACCAGTCATAAGGTTAATGGAACGTGGATTGACTGTGGAACGTTTAATTCCCTCGCAAAAGCAACTCAAAAATTTTATAATGACAAAAATTAAACCTTTTACGATTGTGGTGACGGGAGGGCTCGGTTTTATTGGCTCTCGTTTTATTAAGTATGTTTATGATAATACCGTACACAACATTATTAACATAGACAAACATACTTATGCAGCTGACCCTGCACGGATTCCTGAGCATATCACGGAAGATGAGGAGAGATATACTTTTCTTAAGCTAGATGTTTGTAGCAACGATTTGTGCAAGTATCCTGAGGTTGTAGGGGCTGACTACGTAGTGAACTTCGCTGCCGAGAGTCATGTGGATAACTCTATCGAAGACGGAACACCGTTTATGAACACTAATTTTATGGGGGTATATAATCTGCTGGAGACATTTAAGAACGCTCCAAACCTCCGTCGTTTCGTACAAATCTCTACCGATGAAGTGTACGGCGATATGGCAGACCTAAGAGGAGAACAAGAAGCCGATGAATCGTACCCGCTCAAACCATCTTCGTATTACTCAGCAGCAAAGGCGTCGGCGGACCTATTGGTACAGTCGTGCGCCAGAACGTTCGGAATACCATACCTCATCACAAGAACCTGTAACAACTTCGGACCAGGACAAGACCCTGAAAAGTTCCTCCCAAAAATCGCTAAGTCCATCAGAGAGGGAGAGGCTGTCCCCGTCTACGGAGACGGAAACCAAGCCCGGGAATGGATGTTTGTCGATGAAAATGTAGAGATTATCTATGGCTTGATGTTGATTATTGAAGAGAACGGTATTTATAACATTGGTACGGGGTACAGATGTACTAATAACGAGGTTATTGGTATGATTTCCAAAGCCATGGGACAGGAGGTTAAATATAAGTACGTTAAAGACCGTTTAGGGCATGATAAACGATATGCTTTAAATTGTGATAAAGTAAGCAAGAAACTTCTTTTAGATACTTATTACCCATTATCTTTGTCCCAGTATATTAAGGATACGTACAACCCAGACATAATTGAGGCGCATGTGATATGAGGTTAGAAGGGAAACATATTCTTATTAGTGGAGGGAATGGACGTTTGGGGAGAGAGCTTATACCTCTTCTCAAGCAAGAAGGGGCGCACGTGATGGCTCCCGCACGGCAAGAATGGGATTGTACATTACATCCCTGCGGTCTAGCTATGCCCTCTATCCCCGATATTATTATTCACGCGGCTGCGTACACGGACGTAAAGAAGGCTGAGGAGGATAAGGATGAGTGTGAGTTCCTCAACATCGAAGGCACCAGACGCGTTGCCGCGCTCGCTGAGAGGCTCAAAGCCAAGATGGTCTACATCTCCTCCGACTACGTCAGCGTCGAGCCTATGTGCTTCTACGCGTTCACCAAGCTGGCTGGTGAGGAGTTTATCAACAAGCGTAAGGGGCTTATCGTCAGAACCTCGTTCAAACCACGTAATCACTGGGGGGAAAATGCCTTGACCGGAGTATTCCATCCCGTCCACACCAATTGCGATTGGGTAGATGTGATTGCCAAGAAGATTGTTGATGCTATATGCGAGGGACGCACTGGAATCGCTAATATCGGTACTAAGAGAAAAACCCTTAAAGAATTAGCACAACAAGAATATCCCGAAGTTAAAATAATTCCTGTAGAGGAAGCTGATAAGATGGTTGGGTATATTTATCCACGTGATACCTGCATGAAACTTACTATATAATAAGTAGTATAAATAACCTATATATCTTTATGAGCCGTTCTGCGTTTTCGCTCCCACTAGGGTTTTCCCGAACATCGTCCCCTGCATTTCAGAGGGAGTGGAAATCATTACAGTCCTCTGCGGTTGATATTTCTGACCTAGCAGCAAATGCTACTAGAGATATCACCTTGGTCCCGTCGTCCACACAGGCAGAAGGGACTGTTTTTGTTTGGGGTTTTTCTCTTGTTACCACTTTTGCTACTATTGGTGCCGCTGGGTGTGCTGGGATTATTGAGGATGAAGACGAAAAAGAATATTACGGTGCTGCCGCAACCAACGCTGGACCCTTCATGATTGCTTGGGATGCCCCCATCAAAATCACAAAAAATTCAAAACTGATATACAGGGCAAAAACGAACCATTCGTCTGTAAGCAATACTAGTATCATCACCCTGTATTATACTGTGGCGACAGAGGAGGTTCCATATTAATTCAGCTATGTCATCACGGATTCTAGTAATCTGAAGAACACATTATAGTCCTGGAAAACCTAAATAAGCAGAAACATGGTCCCGATTCGAAGTACAATTTATGAGATTCCGGCAGGAGAATTTACTGGCTTAACGTACACGCTAAAGTTGGTCGATGCTAGTGGTTCCTCCCAAGCCCTACTTCCCAACTATTATGTAAACATCACCAACGGGGGACACTCTCCCTTTACTGATAACGATACTGGTGGCTGGAAACCCTCCGCCCACCTAGCCAGAGTGACCTCTGACCCTTTTGGAACCGGGGATTTGGGGACAACTGTGGGTTCTGATGAGATTATCCTGACCAGGGAGGTTTCTGAGGGCGATTGGACAGGCGTTATTGAAGTTATTGAGTGTACTGATGCGGCTGATGCCGATGGCTTCACCCTTCTTGATGTTAAGAATATTTCCTGGGGGGCTTCCGTATCCGCCGTAAGCTCTACTGCGGTTGCAGCATGGACGGATATTGATAAAGTCGTACCTTATCATGGAGGTACAACTATTCCAGCAGGGTCTAACTTGAGGGACAGTGCTGTAGGCTGGGGTACGAGAGTTTTCCCATACTTGGACGGAGCGACTCCCAAACTAGACCTTCAAAGAAACCTTATTAGAAGTAACGACAGCGTTAAAGCCGTTCCACAGAATGACACTGAATATATTGTAGAGTACAACTCCAATTACAGTGTTCAGAGAGTAGACCTTGATGTAGCATCTACCGCCGCATACCCTTCTTGGGATACGGTTAATCTAATCACTCCTGTATCCAGAAAGAACACCTTTGTCTATGCTAGATTTTGGGGCGAAGGAGCTAACGACGCTGGCTGGACCCATGTTGACAGACCAGTTGTTCTAGGTCCAAATGGGGGGAGTGATTCTGCCACCGAGTCTCAGATTGCTACCACCGCGTATTGGGCTGGTCTAGAGATTAGCGGCAAGGTGTATGTTGTTACCAACTCTAATCAAAGGGTTGCCACATTCGAATACACTGACCTACTCCCTAGAGGTACGTCTTCCGCCACGGCTGCCATCTCACCTGTAGTCGATGAAACATATACCTCCAATGGAAATGTTACCGTTGTAGCTGGGGCAAGGAGTTTCAACATTAAGAATGTTCTTGTAGGCGACGACCTTAAAAACTCTAAGTCTTGGCCCGTCCATCTTGTAACTGTAATCCCCACTTCTCTAACATCAGTTGAAGTAAAGAGAATTAGAAGCACATTAGGAAGCCCCCCGGAAGGTTCTGTAGAGGCATCGTACATTCAGTACATCGACTTTGCTGGTGTTGCTGGCGGAGACGCTGACAAAATCGATGCCTTGGCTTCCACTGTAACAGCCAGTAGAACCAACTACATCCCCGCGAGCAATCAAGAGACTGTATCAATCACTGCTACCGTAGTTGACACTAATGGAATTAATGTTGGCGGCGTAACTGTTGAGGGTTCGACTGATTTAGGTAACTTCATCATCGAATCTGCTGTTACTAATAGTGATGGTGTTGCGGTCTTAACTATGTCTTCCGACGCGGTTGGTACAGCAACGCTAACTGTTGTAGCTAACCAGGAGACGGCTGGACCCGTAGAGCTTACTGCTCCTAGCATTACCTTTATTGAGCTTCCAACCAACTATGGTGCTAGGGTTTCTTTGAACATTAACCAAGTCACAGACTTCTCAGAAGGTCAACCGTTCATTGACATGTTTCTGGCATCGAGACAGCCCAGCATTTCCTATGCCTCTGGCGGTACATTCCATGTTAACTCCCTTGAGGATTTAGATTCGGCAGGGTGGCAAAAAAGCTGCACCACAGACCAGATTCTTAACTATGTTCTAAGAACAGAAGGAACAGGTTCATATGATTCTGGAAACTATGTTTTAACATATTCAGGAGGTGACCTCGGTGGAGACTTAGCTAGTCAAATCTACATTGTTGGTGGTACTGAAATCAGTAACGCTAATAAGAGAATTGAGTTTACCTGGAACGGTATTAGCCCCCTTTTCTTTAGAATCGCACCTACCGCCGCAAATATGACCGCCCTTAACTACGTAAGTGGTTGTCAGGTATTAGCTGCATCAGATGAGGGAACCTACAATGTGTCGCAACCGTTTAGACAGAAGTGGTTGGATACACTCGAAGGGATTGAAGTTCTAAGGTTCATGAGTTTCACTCAGACCAACAACAACACCGTCTCCTCTTGGGAGCAACGCTCTCTGACTTCTGACAGTAATGTTAACACTTTCCTATATGACCCCGACTACTCTCCTACTGTAAAAAGAAGAAAAGGGGTTCCTTGGGAGTGGGTAATTGAGATGAGCAACCAAGTTAGCGCAGACGCATGGATTAACGTACCTCAAAGAGCCGACGATAATTACGTATCAAGTCTAGCTACCCTTTTCAGAGACAATCTAAGAAGCGACCTACGAGTATTCATTGAGTACAGTAATGAAACTTGGAACAGCACATTTACCGCTGACAACTACCTAGCTGATGTGTTAGTACCGCAATATGGCATTACTGCTGGTGGAACTGCTTGGCTCCAAGCCTACGCTACTAGGTCTTGCGAAGTGTTTGCTATATTTGATACAATATTCTCGGAAGCTCCTCATAGGGTTAAGAAGGTAATTGCTGGCCAATCAGCCAACCCTGCCAGGGTAAATGATATTCTGACTACGGATGTTAGCATTGGAACTTCTCTGACCGGAACCGCCGTCCAGCACACTGACTACTATGCTGTCGCTCCTTATGTTGGAAATAATGTCGTAGAGACTACCGCTCAGGCTGCATATGATGGAATGATTACTGATTTTAACTCTGCCGTATTTAACACAGGCGGCGAGCTTCATCAGAATGTAGCCGCGCTTGCAGCCCTAAGCACCGATGTAACAATCATTGGATACGAAGGTGGACAGCACCTAACTGTTCAAGAAAAGGACCTAGGAAATGGAGTAATCATCAGCCAAACCTTTGAGGTAGTCAGAGACGCTAACAGACTCCCCGCCATGAGAGGATTCCATAAGGATTACATGGATGCCTGGGATGACTTAACCGCAAGCGGCATGATGTCTATCTTCTCTCACGTATGGCAACCTGTGGAGTCGGGGGCTTGGGGTCTTCTGGAAACCCTGGATGATTACGGAGAATCGCCCCAGGATGGCAACTATAAGTGGTACGGCTGGCAAGACTGGAGGGACTCTGTTCCTCTCAAGTCGGTTGACCCCACAGATGCTCCTGTCTCCCTGCCACTCCTGCAGTCGCTTCAAAGGAACTCGTATTCCTGGAGCGCCTACGGCTCCACCTTCGCTTCACGACCCGGAGCGCTGAAGCGCGATGCCCCTCTAGAAGCTTTGTTTATAAATACTAGCGGCGCTGCGGGAGACGCTATGCCTTTGTTCTCTGGCACTGCTGGGGATAATCCCGGATACAACCACAACTCGGGAATTCCCGCAGGAAAAACCCTTTCTATCTTTGGTATTACCGCCGCAAACGCGAACAGCGCAAGCACGGACAAAGCCAATCAAACGGCGGTACTTGTAGTCTCAGGGAACACAGGAGCGGGAACTACTGCGTACCAAACGAGTTCTCTCGCGTGGACTGCCAAAGCGACTGGACCGTTTTTTCTTTCCCTAGATTTGCCTGTTCAGTTTGATGGACCGTGTGATGTTTGGGCAACCCAACTCACTCAGACCTCCCCTCCACTCCATAAATTCAACTACACCACACTCAGCTATGTCATCACGGATTCTAACAATCTGAGGGACACATAGTTGTAAGGCAGCGCATTTAGTGGTACAACCCCCCGCCCCCTTTAACCGCCTTACTTTCGAAGGTATCGTACAAAGAAAGGTGTAGATTTACGCCCTACCGAGCTATAATAGTATGGATGAGATATGCTGAGTCGCGAGACCAGCTGTAGGCAGTAAGACGGTCTATCTCATTCAGTATTTGGGAGCGTAGCTTAGTTGGTTAAAGCATTCGTCTTATATGCGAACGACCGTAGGTTCAAGTCCTACCGCTCCTACCAACCCCCCACACGCTATAATAAAAGGAAGCATAAGTCAAAGCACCCCTATGATGAGAATCGCACAGAGAGAGAGCCATAAGGGATACGGTAAGTATCGCCTAGGCTCTGTGATTACCGACCGAAAGGGAGTGGTTATCGGACGCGGATACAACAAAGGTGTTACGCACCCGACTTTCGGAAACTCCTATTCCGGAAACCTTCACGCAGAAGCATCCGCTTTGGTTTCGGCTTTGAAGTCGAAGCGTTCTTTGCGAGGAGGAACTTGTTATGTCTACCGAGTGGGAGGTAATCTAGCCAAACCTTGTCCGTGCTGCCAAGAGTTTTTACGCAGCCACGGAATTGAAAAGATAGTTTACTCTACCAAGGAAGGAGACATGGAGGAGGAGCTATAAGTCAAATCACAGGACGCGAGCGTAGCTCAGTGGTAGAGCCTCTGCCTTCCAAGCAGATTGTCGCCCGTTCAAATCGGGTCGCTCGCTCCAACTCTCTACCAAAATGAAATGGGGGCGTAGCTCAATCGGATAGAGCAACGGACTTCTAATCCGTAGGTTATAGGTTCGACTCCTATCGCTCCTGCCATTTCCTAAGGAAGTATAAGTCAAATGATTAAAAAACGAATTCATACAAAGGTGGTATAAGTCAAGATGATTTGGTCAGTAAGAGGAAATGGTATCTCCGCATACATGAAACAAGGATTTAATATTCTTAGGAGATTCAGACGAGATTCTGAACCCGACGATGTTCGTGATTGCTTTATGTGGCTTGGTTCTGCCAAAACCTTGAAAAGCGCACAAGCATTCGCCGCGAAACAAGAAGGTGAAATAGAGATTCGGGAATTCAAAATACAACAAGTTGAAAAAGATTCATAAAATCCCGAATCTCCACTCGTACTATCATAGCGTTGCCAACCGTATTTTGATTGGTAAACCGCTAAATACTTTTGAAGAAATACATGAAGCGTCCTAAGCTAAAGTTAAATTTGTCTGAAGAAGAAGGTGTGATGGTAAAACATCTCTTGCCTTTCGTAAATCTTGTATGCAGTAAAGCAGACAGAGATATCGCAATTAGCTTATTGGGATTCCAGACCCGCCAACAGTATGTTCATGCTTTCACATCTGATAAAAGATATGGGGATATGTTGGCTATCATTGTTTTTCTTTTCATGTTAGATGATTATTATGAAAGAAAGTTGTTTTTTGATAAAATAACTTTTAATGATAAATTTTTAGAAAGTAGGTTGAGAGAACTATGTGGTTTTGAAAATGAAGGTTTGTCTGTTGATGAACTTAATACCATGTGGGACATTCCCTACGAATAATTATAGCGATTTCACTTGACAAACCGTCAAGAGTTTGATACCCTAGCCCCCGCGCGAGCGTAAGTAGTGTGGTGGCAAGGACTTACGAACAATTTGGCTATTTTCCAAGAAATCGCTGAGTTTTCTCGGTTTACGCTTGACCTGCGGCTCGGAGTGTGCTACAATCCACCCTCACCGACCGACTCTACACCCCTTTGGGTAAGATACAGGTTCTAATTTTTCTCATAACAACAAGTTGAAATCATGAAATTCGTAATCGACGAAACAAAAGATAAGATGATTCACTCTCTAATCAAGGGTGGCAAGAATGTAATGCTCACGGGCGCAACGGGCGCAGGTAAAACTACCTACTGCTTTGAAGTTGCGAATAACTTGGGCATGAACTGTGAAGTAGTGAACTGCGGTTCTACTCAGGATGCTCGTACTTCTCTGCTTGGATTTTTCCAACTCAAGGATGGTAGCACCAAGTTTACCCCTTCCAACTTTATCAAAGCTGTTCAGACCGAAAACACTCTGATTGTTCTTGATGAGCTTTCTCGTGCTTCGGATGATGCTTTCAACATCCTGTTTCCGATTCTCGACCATCGCCGTGAAATCTCTATTGAAGAAGAAAACGGAGATAGCCGAACCGTAAAGGTGGCTGACGGTGTTCGTTTTATTGCAACCGCAAACATTGGTTTGGAGTATTCTTCTACTCGCACCCTAGACCGTGCGTTGCAAGACCGCTTTATGACTTTCAACCTTCCTTATATTTCGGGAGAGCAGATGGTTAGTTACATTGAGGCTAACGAAGAACTTACTCCCAAGGATAGCATTATGCTGAAAACCTTGTCTCAAGTTTACGATTACTCGCATTCGTTGTTCGGCAAAGGTAAAATTGGAACTCGTATTTCTACTCGTTCTGTAATTGATACCGTTTCTTTGATTAAAGATGGTTTCTCTGTGCGAGATATTCTCGATAACGCTATCTTGTCGCAGTACGAACAAGATTCTAGCACTATCGTTAATGACGCTAATGTCCTGCGAGAATTCGCAGACAGCATTGGTGTGTACGCACAAAACGATTCTGAACAAACTTTCTAGAAAATGAGCAATTCCGTAGAAGTAGAGCTAAAAGCTGTAAAAGCTGATGCGGAGTTGATGTCTGCATGGCTTGGGGGGATGGAAGATACTTTCATTACTCCCAAGCTGTTGTTCGACCTGCAAACCCTTTTGCGTCATTACGCAGACTTCCTTGTTCCAAACAAAGATGTTTCTGTGGACTACAAGTATGAGGGAACTCCTTGTGCATCGGTGGATAAAGACCAAGTTTTTATTCCTCTTAGTATGTTACAAGAAGGTCGTGTGGACGAAACCATTTCTGCTGTTATCCATGAATTGCACCACATTAAGTATTCTTATAAAGAATCAGATATTTGTGCGCGAATCATGCCTTATTTTGAGCGTATTCTTAAAACCGTAGAAGTTGAACACTACGGCAAAAAGATGTCTATTTGGTACGCGCTTAAGACGGGAGGAGAAATTACTCCTCTAGGTATTGTAGAAAGGAAATTACAACATCAGTATTCAAGTTTTGTTTACCAATACTTTGGTGATTTGTTCTTGTTGCTAAACGCCATTGAAGATGTTAGGATTGACGAAATGCAACCTAAGAATCTGCTCAAGTATAGGTTTAAGCAAGAGAAACTTGCTTTTGATAAGTTTAAGACTGCGGTTGAGAGTGGCGAGTTAGATACGGACTCATTGTTTGGTTCTTTCCTTACCGCTTTGTTTCACTTGAAAGGTCTTGGACACTCGCAGTTGGTTGTTGATAACAACATTACTAAAGACCGTATTGTTGCTGTCGAGGAACCGAGTCAGTATTACGAACCAACCTTTTCTGCATTTGCAAAAGTGTTACAAGACCATGCAGGTGGGCTTTGGGAAAAGTTTAAAGAACAATCAGAGATGGCAGATAATGCCATTAGTGATTTTCTTGTTGCAGATTCCATTGAAGAATCAGAGGATGGAGGTGAAGCCACAGAAGATGGAGAGCTTGCTTTGCAACCCAAAAAATCTTCTGACTGCTCACCTTTTGACGATGAACTAGCCGACCAAGTAAGAAATACTTTTGGTGAAGATGATATTCGTGATTTGCTTAACGCGATGAACGATGATGAAAACAACGGAGAAGAACCAACAGAGTTGTTGATGAATCCCCAACAATGGGCTGAGATTCAAGCGTTCAAAGCCTTAAAACATATTCCCTGTCGTGAATCGGTACACCACCTTCCACACGGCGTAAACTACGATACTTTAATTTTAGATTGCTATGCTTAAACTAACTACCCCTAAATCCTTCCTGCGTTATGCCAAAAACATGACTGTGGGAGAGTTGAAAAATGTTACGGACTCGGACTTGTTGGAATACAGTTCCGAAATTGAGTCCACCATTGCAAATGACTACAAAGAAGATTTCTCTTGCGTGGTCGAGGATAACGGTAAAATGTACGCTCTTGCCCTCAAAGTTTACGGGGCACACAGTAAGCAAGCCAAATACCTCAACAGGAATTTCAGCAAAGGTGAAAACCTAGTTGATACTCATTACAGTCAGTTTCCTTCGGTTTCTGAAGTAAAAAGGTGGGTTGAAAATTCCAAGACTGGGTTTTACGAAGATAGCTGTGTTCCTGCGATGAACTACCAAAGAAAGGAGGACAACTGATGGCTAAAGAGCATGGTACTCTAAGTTTTGATAAGGATGCATTGTTTGTTGATTATGACAACGAAGCCGTGTTCCAATACCGAGAAGAGTTGTTTAGGAAGTTCGTCCGCAACATGACCTCTTTGTTGGAATCACAAAAGCCTAAGAAGTATAGCAGTAACCGTGGGTTGCTAGACCCTCGCAAGCTATACCGTTATCAGATGGACGATAATGTGTTTTACAAAAAGACTAGCACTCCTAACTCGGATACGACTTTCGTGTTTTTAGTTGATGCTAGTGGAAGTATGCAAGCAAAATGTGGCGATGACCGTTTCTTGTCTCGCATCGAAGTTTGTGGTGCAATTTGTTCTGCGTTTGCAAAAGCAAATAAGGCTGTCTTAGGTAATAAGATTAAGATGGAGGTGTTTACTAAAACAGATGCGGGACAATGCTTTAACAGTTTTGTTAAAGGGTATGTTCCTATTCTGTCGAGAGTGTTTTCTAACACTAAGAACGATACCGATTGGGATAAACTTTGTCGTCTAAGCACTTCCGCACCCCTTAAGGTGGATGGTCGTTCTACGGGTAGTTATACTCCCGAATTTCTTTTGCTTCCTGCTCTCATGGCGTGGGCAAGGAAGAACCTCACCACCAAGAACATGGTTGTTGTGAATTTAACTGACGGAGAGGTTGTTCACCAATTTATTCCGAGGGAACAAATCGAAGAATATCGTGAAGACCCGTGTCATGTAAAATCTTACAGGGCTTGTGATGCTGATACCAAAGCATTGCGTATTAAGTATCTTCGTGGTGTTCCCAATACTACAATCTACTTACAGGGTTATGCTTATTCTGATAACACTCGTATCAAAGATATGTATGGACAAAATGCTGTTTCTGCAAACGATGAAACCTTCGATGTAGAATTTTTTAAGACCCTTAACACTTTGCTAAACGAATATGCGTAAACTACAACTAAAAAACTATCAGGCTTCTCGAAGAGGTCGTATTCTGGATATTATCGAAATGTATACCCTCCGTCGAGACTCTTACACCTATCATAAGTCTAGTTTAATGAACGACGCTTGTGAAAAACTAAATAAATTCTTTATGGGTAAGTTTGTTTCTCCTGATGATAATGTGGTTATCATTGACGATAAGCGACAAGAGATTTGTCGGCTAAACAACCGTAGTTTAGTTACGACGGGTTTACTTTATGAGGAGTTGTTGCAGGTGAATCGTGGTAAGCAAAGCTACGAAGGCGACCGCAATAAGTTTTTTATTGACGATGAAACAGGTAACGCATCCCAGTTTCGGCATCCTAACTATATCTACTTATTGGATTTGTGTTGGTATATGCATGAACAGCAAATGGATGCCGTAGAAATCGGGAAGGTCGGGGTTCCGCAACTTTCTTTTGATGAGTTGGAGGATAACTTTTTGTCTGAGCGTTACAATAATATGTTAAATAGTGTGCAAACCACTTTATTTAACAAAGGTGTTGAAGTCATTACTGAGTACGGCAATAAGTGGTTTTCTGTGCTAAATGAAGTAACTTCTAACAACATCGAGTTTGAGAAAGGTATTCACGCATACACCTCTGACCCTCGTGTTGTTGAGTTTATGGAAAACGACAATGTAAGTAAGTACGACTCAGAGTTTCATGCCCTTGAAAGATATTGGGCATATGTTAATGAGCAAAACTCTGCTACGCCTCCCGCTCCCGTTAAGCCTTGGGAGGAGTATGTTATTGGGCTTGCTCAAGAATGGGCGAAAAATAATCGAATCGAATTTGACCCAAGTTGGTTGGCGGTAGCTAATGGAATGTCTGAGCCTACTGACAGAACTGCCGTAAACTATGTTTGCGCGTCATACCCTCATATTCCTTGGAAGCTCGTAGAAAAATCAGAGTTTAAGCGCAACGACGATTGGACTTTGAATAGTATCAATTTCTATAAATCAGAAGCATTGAAGTTGCGTCGTATTTTGTTGGAGGGAACTTTCGATGAGTAATAATCTCTCTTACGAACAATGGGAATGGTTGGAAGAAAAATACGGGAAGTTGTTGCATCATATTGCTTACCGTATCGGACTCGACCCAATTACGCATGACCATGATGATAGTTATCAAGAACTGTGTATTGCGATGATGGATACTGTAAAAATGTTTGATAAAACTGCTACTGTTCCGTTTGATGAATACAAAGATACTGCACACTTTGATAAGTATCTCAAAACTGTTTTGTGGAACAGAAAGAACTGTCTCGGACAAAAGATTATTCGTCGCGCACCTTTGCGTAAGCAAGTAACTATTGACGAGAAACTTCTTAAAGATAAAGTCTTTAATCCTGTTGAGAGTTTTGAGCCTTTTGGAAACGAAACCCTTGATAGTGATATGTTAAGTATCCTGCAAGAAGTAAAGCAAGATTCTAAAATCATTAAGCCTAGTGGGGAGTTTAATATCAGCCGCTTATGTCGCAACCTAAACAAAAGTAAATCTGAAATCAAACATACTCTTGAGCGGCTACGATACACCTTAAAATCTTATGATGAATAAGATAGCAGATACTTTAATTCCTATAGTATGGTTAGGAGGCATACTCTTTCTGATGTGCTACTATGCTTGGAAACACCAATTCGATTTATTGTTCATCACAATAATCACCTTCCTGAACTCCATTGTTTTGGGGAGCTTAATCAGCAAACAAAAAAACAAATAACATGATTGATACCGAACACGAACCTATGTCTGACGAACAAGCGTTGCAATATGCTATTGAAGCATTGACCGACCTTGAGGCTCGTTGTAACACGGAAGAAGAACGCGCAGAACTGAGTGAGGCTATTCAAACTCTTGAAAGTATGAAGCAGTCTTACGAAGATTGCACTTTCGGTTTTCTAACTTTAGATGATGAGGAATAGCTAATCGTTTTTAGCTTGACAACATAGCACCGCTATGGTATAATAACCGCTATGAATATTTTCCCCATTGAAGGTAATTACCAAGATATTGATTGGAAACAATCAGCTATCTCACATGACGATTTTCGTTGTAACAAAATGATTATCGAGTCGTGCCAAATGTTATCAACAAACGCACAGTTGCTCGGTGAACATACTCGTTACAAGCAATCATTTATGAATCACCCCATGACTATATGGGCTAGAGAATCGCTATGCAACTTCAATAACTTGTTACATATCGGTTACTATTTACGCTCTGAGTTTTGTCGCAGACACAACAAAGTTTCACATGGCTGTGATGATGTTTTGAATCACATGGAAACCTTAGTCGCAAAACCATCATTTCGTGATAAGTTTCCTATCAAAGACCACGGTACTAATATGCCATTGTGTATGCCTGATGAATACAAGACTGATAACCTAGTTGAGTCTTATCGTAACTTCTTTGCTAACAAACCAAACCTCAGATACTTTTACACACAACCACCCGAGTGGATTTCCAAATACCGCTCACCACAATTACCACCCGTACAAACACGATGAAAAAAACCACCAAATTCCGAAACCTGTTCTCTAGTCAGAACCAAAACCGAGTCTCCAAGTTTTTTGAGGAATTGAAAGACAAGGAAGGCGTTAGCATTTACCACCGAAAGTTTAATGGTAAAGACAAGCAAAGCTACCATGTCCGCCAAATTGTGCGGAAGGGGAGCAAGTAATGAATAAAGTTTATATCCTAACCCATAATACGAGAGATACTTCTATCACTTTGGGAGATAGAGTTTACTCAAGTGTTTTGAGGGTTTGTGATAGCCTTGAAACCGCTATCGAAGAACGAAAGAGTGCTACTGACCTATTCTTTAATCACGACGATTATTCCCCTGAGTTGGAATGGTTTGAGATTAAAGAGTTTCCCGTCGTACAAACACAATAAAACAAATGCCAAATCACTGCTCAAATAGTTTACATATCGAAGGAGACTTTATCCAAAGACAAGAGTTTGTGGATAAGAACAAAGGTTTTCAATGGGGTGATACGGGAAAGAAAGGAAAATACAAAGACCTTTCGTTCCACGCACAAGTCCCTATGCCAAAGAAACACATTTCTTCCAATGCCAAAAATAGCTCAAACAGCGATTGGTATTCTTGGGCTAACAAGAATTGGGGAACCAAATGGGATTGTTATGATGAGCAACTCATTCACGACGAAAATGGTACTTGCTATTCATTCGATACCGCATGGAGTCCTCCTGTCGCGTGGTTCAGCAAAGTATCTCGCAAATTCCCACATCTCAAATTCAATGTTGAGTGGGCTGAAGAAGGAGGTGAAGGTGGAGCATTTATGTTTCAGGGAGGAGAGTTATTCTACAGCACGCGAATGTCCGACGAACAATGGAAATCATTTATGGGGTATGACGAATGACCAAAAAGAAACCCGAACCGAAAGTTATCAAACTTCCCCATTGTGTTGTTTGTAATGGCAGGGGGATTCAAGAAGAAAAAATGAAAGGATATCGACGCTATAAGTGTTGGTCTTGTAATGGAAAAGGAACTCAACAACTAACAGAAGAACAGGATTAAAATTATGACCAAAGTAGCACCAATACCTGAAGAACTTTGGGGAGCAATTAACATTGTTACCTCAGCAGTAGAATTAGCGACCAAGATTACCAATTCAGCCGATAGCAGACTTATCAAAGCGAATGCTCTGCTATCCGAATATGGAGCTTGTTTTGGTGCTGACGGTAGTGTTTCTCAAAGAGGAGAACTACCACAATGTTGGAACCCCGAAACCATTTTCACACCGCACAGAGAACTCGGAAAGGAAGAAGTTTGTAGAGAACAACTCCTGCTACCTTTTGAGTAAAATTGTGCGTAAAACTACAACCACACGAACTATAATATACTATGAACATGAAACACTCAGTAGACGAATCCACAGGCGCACACCGCTTTCTGTTTGAGCCAATCGAAGTCCGTATCGAGGAAGTTGAAGGAGATGATGTTGCCGAACAAGGTGGTATCCGTTTTCAAATGCTATTCCGAAAAGAAGTTGAAGGAGTAGGTCTTGAGAAAACTAAAGTAGATGAGTTTATCATTTACCCTGAAGCAATTGATTGGGAGAACGGTGGACAGATGAAGCCTGAATATCAAAAGAAGATTGAAGAAAAAATGGAACGAGCAGGTTTGAAAGACCAAATGCCCGTTTCTCCTCCTGAAGAATCTAATTCGGAGGAGGGTTGATGGAATACCTAGCGAATATTGGAGTAGCAATTGTTGTTATCTCCCTAATCGCAACTTACATTTCCTTCATAGTAGCTATCCAAACTGAAAAGACGCACAGACGGTTACGCAACAGGAAACAACGAGATGCGAACAGCAAGAACATTTCAAACCTGAAAATCCAACAAGAACTTTTGGAGCAGAGAGTTCAGCTTCTTGAAGAGCGTACTTCCAAATGAAGTATGTTGTAATCAAGAAATGCTATGCCCATGAGTTTGTTATGATAGAAGCTGATTCGGAAGATGACGCTATCGCTAAGGCTAAAAAAGGTGGTGGTAGCAATCTATCTAGTTACCTAGAATTCGGTGGGTATCGACCTACTGAGAGTTGGGAGGTTGAGGAATTGAGTATCGAACCTCCCAAAATCTCTGAACTTCCAAAGCGAGCAACACAATGATTGAACAAGAAGATTTTTCCTGTTATCCTCTAGGCGACGGCATTGGTATGGTAAATACCGTTGATGCTCTAGGAGACGACCTCACCGTAGTAAACTCTGCTAGGGTATCATACGGTTCGTATCGGGAAGAACTATCCGATAGGGACAAGAAGCTGATTGAGTATCTCGCAAAGCACAAACACACAAGTCCGTTTAGGCATTGCTTTATTACCTTTCATGTGAAGTGTCCTCTCTT
>Ga0208795_1000381_pt1 | contig 21900 bp, 25 predicted proteins | sample CB_VirMetaG_6_FD_184541 | JGI IMG/M metagenome (GOLD analysis project Ga0208795, IMG submission 184541) | Freshwater to marine saline gradient viral communities from Chesapeake Bay - CB_1508_2 Viral MetaG (SPAdes) (version 4) | ecosystem: Environmental > Aquatic > Marine > Coastal | place: USA... | reverse complement strand
ACAACCGAATCTCGCCCATACGTCCATTAAAATATGTGCCATCGCCCATATTTGTAATATCCGACGCACCAAACAAGAAGTATTGTGCTCCGGTAGGATCATCAGCAGGACTATCGTATGTAACACTGGCACTAGAAACTTCGCTGCCGTTAATATAGCCTTTAAGCGTTGTGCCATTGTAGGTTATTACCATATGGTACCAAGTATTATAACTCAGTGCTGTTCCAGAATCTGATGTGATACCAGTGCCGTTCCATAACCCAAAGTAAGGAACTGGATTGCCGCCAGAGTCAATCATTTCTAAACTACTGTAATGATAACTTGCTCCTGCTGGCGAGTTAGCATCAGTAATACTTACAACCACGCCTGCTGCTGTTGGATATACCCACACACCTGCCGAGAAAGTGTCTGGACTGTAAATGGCTGTGCCGTTAAAATCTGGCGAACGAATGTAATCATTTGAACCATCAAACGTAAAGTAACCGTTTGAGGAATCGTGTGTTGGCCCAACTAGTGTAGCATTGTTGCCCAATGGCGATTGATCGTATATGGTAGTACCACTAGATGTAATAAGACCATCTAAGTACATAACCAAGTTTGTTTCTTCAACACCGCTAGTCGACCATGGACGACCTTCTAATAGTCCTCCAGTGTTTGGATTATCTACAGCAACATCACCGCGATACTGTGTTGGTAATTCTGTGATGTCATATTCACCTGATTTGCCACTAGCAATTCTATCAAGGGCAGCAAGTGCTAATTTTGCCTTTTGTTTAGTTTCACGATCTGCTAAACGAGCAATCTTGTTATGTGTGCGTAGTGCGTCGCCGTCTTGGACGCCCTCGGCAGAAAGTGTGTTGCCTTCTACAAGCACAGTTTCGTTTAATACAAGGTCAAACCAATTTGTATCAACACCTGTAGCAGTTTGAATATCTGCTTTAAGTTGTGCTACAGTTTTGGTTGTAAGTGTAATACTGGTATATGAATCATATACAGCCGTGTTTAATAAACTTTGTACAGTTAAATCTGCCATTAGTAGAACCTCTTATATGGATCATACTGCATGGTAGGATAAAGGCTGTTCGAGTCACCTCTTAGGTCCGCAGGATGTTTGGGCTTGTTAGGTCCGCCACCCATTTCTTTTGTAATGAGATCTACACCAAATTCAACTTCGTCTGGTGTGTTAGCGTGTTTGGTTTTGCGAGTAGCACGTTCTTTTTTCTCAACGACTTCTGCTTCTGGTGCTTCAATAGGACCAGAGCTTTCGATCTTGTCGATTAAGTCTAGTACGTGTCTAATTAAATCTGTTGCTCGCATAATGTAGTATTTATGCGTGCAAGGTATCGTTTCTTTCTAACAAGTTATATAACGTGTGCGAATCTAATGGGAACTCATTTAATCCATCACAGCGAATTTCGTAACCGAGATCTCTAAGACGTTTTTGTATGATAGATTCTGAAACTATTGATATTGGTTTCCAGTCAAACTTGGATTGTGCTAGAGTGTGATCAACAATCTGGTCAATTAATGAAAATTCATCTGTGATATATTGTTGTGATTTTTTCCAATGCACAACGAACTCATCGGTTACTTTTTCAGCACTCTGATTTACATAATCAAGTATTCTTTTAAATTCATGTGTTGTGTTGGACAATAAATCTGCGTTGAATACTCGTAAATAGTCTCCAGTCACCGGTGGATTAATCCAGCGAGAAACCAATCCAGAATAATAAAGGCTGAAACATTCTCGCAACTCCCAGCCCTGCATTTCTTTGTAAGTTGCATATGATTTATTCCATTGTGTCACATCGTTAATGTCACGAAATAAATATTCTGGTCCGTTGGGAACTTTATAATAAAAAAATAATATGTTTAGTTCTGCAGATATAAGGTTATTAGCGCAAACAATGATGTTTTGATCATTATTTAAATAATCAAAAACATCTTGTAATGGCATATTATTACGAAATGGATATACTGGTGTTCTAACCTTTTGATCAGCAAGATGTGTTAAATCATCAATACTCCTAGGATGAAATTCTTTATAATGGTTGTGGGCGGTGCCCTGTGTGTCGATTATTTCTGTATCGAGTGTTTCTGATGAAATTAAATAACCCAACAGTGTGCCAAACATACCAGGAACAAAGAAAATATTAACTGCTGACATTGTTATATTTAATTAGAACTTGTAGCGATAGTTAAAGTTTAAATGTCCTTCGCCGCCACCGTCTACAATACCCACAAACGTAGTTCCGTGATTCTTCTTATTATAACTATGCTTGAACCCAACATAACCATCAAGTTCTGAACGCACACGGCTGCTTACAGTATCATAATGCATAACACCATCAGCATCAACACTGGTTGGCAGACGCATAGTTACCGAACCATTCACTGCGTATGGCTTAATACCGCCAAACACAGCAATTGCGTCTGCGTCGTAGCCAACAGTTGCATACACTGATTGAATATCATCAACATCAGTTACTAGTCCAGTTTTGTAGCGAGTGTTGGTATTCATTGCACCAACCTGTGCCCACATGTCCTTGTAGTCGTATGTTAAGTTAAGTTCTGTGGTTTGTGAGCCATTAACTTCGCCCCACATGCCAGACATATCAATCCAGGGATTAGTGTCTGCTTTGGTATAACTTACACCAACAGTTAGGTTGGTGTCAAAGAAACGGTGTTCATACCCAACACTATATTCTTCTACATTTTCGCTGGCAGCAAAGCGCACACCGTCAACATTGCGTGCAGTTAGGTTAGCCATTGTGCTTGCCCAGCCGCCATTGTTCTTTTGACGATCTGCATATTCTACGCTAATCTTACGCTCTACATTAGCACTTGACAAGTCTACGGTAAAATCGCGATCATAATCATCAACTGCTGATATATTGCTAAGTTCAGCAGCGTTAATGCCGTTTACACTAATCGTACCTGATAGCTCTACAGTTGTTCCAGTACGTCCTGTTAGACTAATGCCTAGATCACCAACTGGACGAGTAGCAGTATCTAAATCCAACAACCCTTGCCCGTGCGTATTTTCGTCGTAGTTGGGCAAGTCTTTGTCTGCGGTCTGTAACAGTAGTTGTGCAATGTTTGCACCTTTCATATAAGGCCACAGTTGGTGTACAATAGCAACAGCACCTGCGACTGCTGGAGCAGCCATACTCGTACCGCTTAGGTTCTTATATTCACCGTTTAGATAAGTGCTGTATACACGCATACCTGGAGCAAGGATATAAAAGTCTTTGGTTAGATATGGATCGTTACATTGCGTAGTGTAATCTTTACAAACGTGTCCTGCTTTGTTACCTTCAACTAAACCAGTACCGGTGTTCCAGTTACCAACAACCAGCATACGTCCGTCGAGTAATAGATTTCCATCGGCGTCTACAGCACTAGCAAATGTTGCTGGATTTTGTACATAGTCTAGACCACTATTGCCGGCACTAACAGTTAGTACAATTTCTGAATTGGATAATGCTGTGCTCCAATCTGCAGGGTCTTCTGAATTATAATAGTTAGCACCGCCATACGTTGCGTGCGTGTTGGTGTAAATACCGTTGCCTTGGTCAACAATACTGTTTTTGTAATCAGTTGAATAAACAACGTTAGCACTTATGTTAGCAGCAACAATGTCATCATACTGTTTTGCCCAGGTTAGTGCATCGCGTGCAAAACTCATCGAAGGTGATCGTTCACCAATGCGTGCAACAGCAAGTTCTGCATCATATGCAATACCGTGCATACCTGTGCCATCTTTGGCAGCAGCAACAATACCTGCTACGTGAGTACCGTGACCGTTTGTGTCTTCTAGTCCGGTATCATAGCCCGGTTCCCACTGATACTTGATTTTATCTGCTAGTTCTGGATGATCAGTATCAATACCAGTATCCAAAATCAGCACAGTTGAACCTAATCCAGTCCAGCCACGTGCATATGCATAGTTTGCACGAGTTTCAAGTAGTTGTCCGTTGTCTGCTTCTAGTGTAGCAAAGTCTGCTGGATCGTGACTTTCTACCGCTGTAGGTGTGCCTATGTATGGGCTATTATAATATGTAGATGCATTGTAAGTTCCTGGATCGTAGTCTAGTGTGCGTCCTTCGCCGGTCCAGGTTCCAATAACAGCACTACCGTCGATATCATCTGGTGGCAGTGGATCAGACAACAATGGCTTGTCTGGGGATGTGTAGCGAATAGTTGTATATGTGTCTACGTTATCAACTACAGTATCTGTGACGACACCAACTACTTCTGTAGCAGTTGTTCCATCCGTATATGTAGTGGTACGAGTAGTTGTTGTGGTAGTAACGGTTGTGGTAGTAACAGTCCAATTGTCGTAATAGAAATACCAAACACCGTCTTCGCGTGTGTCAGTGTTTACAATAGTGTTGTCCAGCACCGGTGAACCAGTTGTTGTTGTGGACTCTGCACTAGTTGAATCATCAACACTTGCAACATTTGGCGTTACAGTTTGCGAAAGTAATTCTTCTCGAGTGCTAGTTGAAACAGTATTGCTGGTATTAGAGGTCGAGCTTACATCAATAACTTCTGCAGATGTAGTACCATCTGTGTAAGTTGTGGTTCGTGTAGTTGTAGTGGTTACGGTTGTAGTTACAGGTGTAGTAACAGTTATAGTATACACACGCCACACTTCTGTAACTGTACTACCGTTTGCATCAGTTGAGGTACGAGTTTCGTCTGTATAAGTTGTAACAGATGTTGGCGTACCGTTAGTGGTTGTAGTTTCGTCTGCGGAACTTAGTGTGCTGCTAATAAGATTTGCAGTAACAGTTCTGCTAACGAGCTCACTTTCTCGGGTGGAACTGGAAGTAACATTGCTTGTTTCCTGAGTTGTTTGGGTGTTTATAACTTCACTTGAACTAGTATTATTGGAATAATACGTTGTGCGAGTAGTTATGGTTGTGGTGGTTGTAGTTACAGGAGTAGTAGTTGTATCTGTATATGTACGCCATACTTCTGTAATAGTATTACCGCTAGAGTCGGTACTGGTAGTGGTAGTATCCATATAAGTTGAGGATACAGTTGGAGTTCCGTTACTGCTAGAACTTGTTGTGGTATTGGTATCTTCTGTACGGATTGCAGTTAACGGTGTTGGGCACGAAACATTGCGCTCTTCAGATTCTGTGCGAATAAAGTCGCCACGGACACCCGTGCGTTCGCCATCGATGGTCTGCTCCCAATATACGTCGCGTGTGTAAACGTCAGCAGTACAGAGAGGATCGTCTGTGATATCAGCCGTTGCTACCCCTGATTGACTTAAAGTCCAATCTGTATAGACACCATTGGACCACCCATATACAGGGCTCGGACGTGTTTGAGGTCCACCGCCGCCACCGCCGCCACCGCCACCGCAGCCGGTTAGACTAGCAGCAGTAGCAACAGCGATTGCAATTTTACTCTTTACGAAAGCCATCCTAGTGTCTCCATAATGGATGGGTTAAAAAGTTTTACGTACAGTGCATATTATACATAAAAAATCCGCTGTGTCAAGCGGATTTTTAGGGTTTTAAATCAATGATTTAGCGGTTCTATTACCAATTTGGGTCCAGTAGGATCGGCTCCTGGCTCTACATAGGTTCCGTAGTAGGTTATGCTGCATGCACTAACTGCTAGCACGATTGCACTAAAAATTAGCACACGCAGCACGATTACGACTCAATCCTAGCTACGGCATCTTTGGGTGCTTCCCAATACCATTCACTGATTAAGGGAAGAAGGTCTTCGCCTGCTGCCAGTTTGCGTGTGGCGTCCTTGACGGCAGTTTCCCGATCAACCTCAATCATTGCATCATTGCGATCGTGCTCATAAACACGCACTCGTTCAACATAACAACGACCTTCAGTTACACTAAAGATATATTGATTGACCCATTCCCAAATAAACAAACTACTCATTTCCATGCTTACACCGCTTGGCAGTACACGAACTGTGCCCAAGATGCCACCAGGCTGTTTCATTTCCGCTGTAATCTGATCCAAGCGTGGATCGTTTGCTGGCAGTACAGTTACGTGATCAAAATAGTATTCAATGAACGTTTTAACATCTCGCAGTTCACCAAACGGAACGATCCAGCCCATGTCGTCGATGTCGCCGGCAAATGTTAACTCTACTGAACGATCATATCCGTGTACACTGGCGCATTCGCCTGGGCTGCCATCTGGTTCACGATCAAAAAACTGTGCATGCCCACACGGCAGATAACGATATACCTTGGTGCTTTTTACTTTAATTCCCATTGTGTTCTCCTAAAACTACCGGATTATTTGCAATCGCGAGCAATAGCCAAAAACTCTGCACGAGCACTAGGATCATTTTTAAATGCACCGCCCAGTTTGCTTGTAATGGTACTGGAACCTACATCCTCAACGCCACGACTCTTGACGCAATAGTGTTGTGCGTCGATTAGTACAGCAACGTTGTCTGTTCCCAAGATGTATTGTAGTGCATGATAAACTTGCTCAGTTAACCGTTCCTGAATCTGTGGACGTTTTGAAAAATATTCCACAATGCGATTCATTTTGCTTAATCCAAGAACAACCTTGTCTGGAATATAAGCAACAGTTGCACGACCATCAATTACCACAAAATGATGTTCACAATTGCTCTGTACATTAATACCAGTTTCGATAACCATTTCGTCATAACTCATTTTGTTATCAACTGCCGTGCATTTTGGAAATGCTTCGTAATCCAGACCCCAAAAAATTTCGTTAACATACATTTTGGCAACACGCTTGGGTGTTTCCATCAGACTGTCATCAGACAAATCCAACCCTAGTGTGCGCATGATTTCAGCAAAATTCTTCTCGATGATTTCGATTTTGTCTTTGCGGTCGATGCCCATTTCTTCAACAGGTGTTTCGACTCCGCACTTAACTAACCATTCATGAACTTCACGACCCAGAACAGGATCGGTTTTTGTTTTATTAAAACTCATTTTATGCTCCTTCCTTACACGGATTAATTTTTGATATGTTTGTTACCGTTGTGTAACACAAGTATTTAGCCAACAATATTGATGTGTCGTAAATCTGGATAATTAACATACTTTGGTTTTTCATCTATAGTGTGTAGTAAACTTAAACCAGCTTGGGCATCTTCAATTGTGGGTCTATAATGATACCCAACGGAAAATGTTTTTTGTGTTTCCCACGGGCTAACAGTTATGTCTCGTCCGTCATAACGCATACGCAATAATGTGTCATATGCTTTTTGATCATCTAATAGTATAGCACCACCGTGACCAATCTGCAATGGTTTTGTATATCCGAAACTTAAACATTGCATTTGTCCTGGTCTATACATACCGCGCTCAAGCCGTCTTGCACTATCCCATATTCTGGTACCGTGGAACTGATATTCGCCAATCCATTCTTCTGACACATACCGATATTCTAAACTAAGTTTATGCATAGTCATCGGCACTGACAAATATGTAAACGCGGTAAACGCAACATTTCTTGGTTTTTCATAACGCAAGCACAATTCAATTGCGTGCGTACAGCAATCAGTCATGATAGCATACGGAGCACCTGCGTGCTCTGCTAGATGTTTTTCAAATTGACGAATAGGTTCAAACATTGAAATAAGACAAAATTTTTCTGGACATTAAGTCGTGTCCACTCGACGTTGGATGAAAATCACCAATAAAATTTCCCATATATTCAGATTCTTGTAATTCCATAAATTCTTTAAAATTTAAGTCTGAATACTCAGTGCCTTGCATGGCAATATCAAGTCGTTGGTTCTTTTTTGCTGTTGGTAGAAAATTTTTATTTATTACCAACGGAATCAACGATTCATGATGATCTGTTTTGAATAGTTTTATCCAACTACTGCATATTACATTTACTCTATTTGTAATTGAATGCAATAGATTAACGTCTACGTCAGCTGATTCCCCGATAATATGGATTGGTTTTTTAATAATCTTAGAAATAATATCTAATTTATAATAAAAAATTTCCGATGCAGACAAGTAAAAGTGTTCAAAGTTCACGGACCTTTTGTATAAATCAGAATAATTAACATCAAACAAATTGCTCATTTTATCTAGAAACATGTCTGTTTGACCTAGTAAAACATCTGTGTTATCAATTAATTCATCATTAATACGATCAAAATAATTTTTAATTGTGTTTAACGATTGCCAATTACTAGATCCTGCTCGACTTAGATTAACAACTTCAAACTTATCTGATAATAATTGTAGTCCTGGTTGATCTAGTTCAATTCTGCCTGGCTCCTCAGATTTCCAAGTGCCAGCTGACCAACTACTCCCTACAATTAACAACTTTTTCATTAGACTAATTCTTCAAATGTTGTAAATTTGTGCGAGCTTAATTCCCACACACCAGTGCCTTCAAATGTATACCAATACTGTTTAGGTTGTACATTATAGCTAATATTTAGGTCATTAACAAGTCTAGCGTTAGGATCGTGAAACCATGTAAAAATAAGTGTATCTTCTGACGTAATAGCGCCATCTGCGTACATATCGCACAGTTTCATTAATACTTGTGCCGCAGTCCAGTAGTGTCCAGCATCACTGTTGTCTGGTACTGAGGTATCGTCTGCGCGAAGATCTGCCACATGTGCTCCGCCATATAAATCGCGAAGTTTCTGTGACAGATGTTGGCCTTCTGGGTTTCCTGTATTGTGTATAACGTAAAACATTACCGCATACGTGCTAGATCAACACCCGCTTGGTCCTTGAAGTTCTTGCCATTGCGGAACTTATTAAACTGCTGGAACGGATATGACTGCATGTTATACAAGTCTGCTTCGTTAAATCTATATCCGTACAAGCGGCAAAAATCTAGATAGTCCTCTAAATCATTAAAGATTTGTGTGACACGTGGGTTATTATACTTCTTTTTGTTATTGGACATTGTGATGGCCTTTTAAATTTTCAGTAATGTTACTGGTTGAGTTGTGTTATATTGAATAAATGCGCCGTTTTCATCGTCTTCGCTAACTGAAATCCACACGGCGCGACCTGGATAACGATTAGCTATTTCAGCATATAAATCATCTGCGATCATTTCACAGGATTTATAGACTAACTCTAACACACTTTGATCGTAAAGTCTACTAATCCAACGCTTAAATTGGATAAATTCAATGTCACGATCATTGTGGAATACTTCAATCCATACCTTAAAATGAAAGATATGTCTGTGTGGAACTGCTAGGAATGAAACGTCATCCCAATCGCCTGTTGCTAGATTGGGATCAGTATCAGCACCAGGATAACGATGAATACCTTCTTTTTGTAAGGTGACCCAGATCATTCTGGATGCTTTATCCATAATGCGATTGGCAGTTTCTAATTGTGCTTGTTTAATTTGTTCTTCCATGATTAATATCCGTCGCCCCAGTCTATGTTATCGTTGCGGTTATTCCATGCTCGTTGTTGCGCTCTTCTGAGATCCAGTGTAAGTGCTGTTTTTTTCTTACGCAATTCGTCTTGTTGGTGTGTGTCTTTGGTTTCTGCCAGTTTTCTGCTAACTGCTGTTAATTGTGTTTGTATTTCTGATACAGTAGGCATTTTATACGGATTCCTCTAGTTCATCAAGTCTTTGTTGATCAAAATCTGAATCATCAACTGAATTTCCATTATCAATTTCTTCAAAATGATTAAAAAAGTTTGTGTTTGCGTTTTTTACCTTCTTTTCGCTTCCGCCCATGCCAGAAGATCCTGGTAGTTTGGACCAGAATTTACTGTAATGATCAATCAGCGACATGCGATTATCGTAATCAGGTTCTGCAAAGATTTTATCAATGATGGTCTGAATGTTTGAACGATCGTGAATAAGCGTGCTTTCCAGTGTTGATGCAAAGATACCTGCATCAGCCATTCGATTTGCTTCTTGAATTCCGTTGATGTGATGCCAAACATTGTGTCCCATGAGCAACGCATAGGAAAAGCTGTCCCAACTGGTTTTGCCTTCTTTGCCAATCTTATTTAACTCACCAGGTGCATAAACACATACATCATTAATCTTTAGCTTTTCTGTGATGGGAGAATCTTCAAAGAACTGATTAATACCATCACTGATGACTGCATCACGATATGCTCTGGTATCAGATGCATATTTCTTATTGTCTGCTGCAACGTCGGTTCTCAAGGACCAACGTTCGTGTGCTTGTGTCACAGAATGTGTGTATATGTGTCCATTTGCAGTTGACAAGAACGGACTTGCAGAGTCAAAACTAATGGTAAAATTGGGGTTGTGATGTCTACGTACTGCTCTCTGAATTGCAGTGAGTACTGGTGCCCATTCAATCTGTCCGGTTCCCAGGAAGTGCATCCAGTCATGCATACCAGTTTGTAAAAGACCGTCATGAATCAGGGTGACAATGCGCTTGAGTGACAGATGTAGATCTGCTTTGTTTGCACCACCAAACGCCCAACCACGGAAAAACTTGTCGTATTTCTTGGGATCTGAATACTGTTTCATGATCTCATACCATTTATCAGAATCGGCATGGTTGTTGCCCTGAAGCACATTCAGGAATTTAGCATCGTTGTAGCTGTTTTTAATGAAATATTCATGATTATAGATGGTTGCATTAACAGCATCATCATAACTGCGAATGCCATTCTTGGCTGATGCTTCAGGATCCAGATAAGCAAACGTTGGAATATCCAGAACCATGGAATAATCGCTGATTTCACACAACCATTTCAATACCTGACTGCGATATTTCTCTGCACGAGGACAGTTGGGATTGGCCCATTCACCTTCCCAGACACCTTTGGCGATCTGAAACCCACCTGAGTCAGCAACCAGTGTGGTGTGTGCCCCACGTTCACGTATCATTGCTTCTTTGGGATCGTGTTTGTTCTTGTCCAATTTCAGATTAGCATGACCAGCTGAATATAATCCCCACTGATACTGATACAATCCTTTGTGGGGATTAAAAAAGTTTAGCATTTCCATTTCTGGAATACCAGCAGGCATTCTGCTGGCTGGAACATATTCGCCATACTGTTGTTTGCCAATGTATGTGGAATAGAATCCACTGATAGCTGGCAAATAGATAGCGTAATCTTGCTGTGCTGTTGTTAAGTCTCGGTTCATTATTTGCTAAGTGCTGGGATCAGATAAGAATATTCAATCAGTCCTGAATTTACAGTGATTTCTGCAATTCCTGAATCGGAAATGCGCATGGTTTTGTCGCCTGTGAGATCAAGAATTTTAATAACCACGTCAGTTGGCCAACTCAGTGTTTTGTTTAGTGTGCCAGACACGCCAGTCTGGAACACAAACTCACCAGCGTGTGTGCTATGATCACCAGAGTAAACCATGAGTCGATCGCCATCCAGCTTGGTTTGAAACGACACCTCAGTGTTGTTGGTGCTGGCCATCATCTTCAATCTCTGTGTGCTGGCGACTGTGGGATTAAATTCTACACCCCAGGTTGTGCCTTTGAATTGCACCGACTTGAGTTGATTGTCAACAACATCTTTGACCATGAAACGATAGTCGTTTTTAAAGTCAGCGTCCTTGTTTTCAAAATGTAGTCCAGTTGGTACAGTCTGACCATCAACAGTTGTGGTCGTAAGTGTGATGTTACCATCTTCCTGGTATGCTTCCAGGTTAAGCAGAGTCTTCAGATTGTTCAAATTGGGCATACCAAATGTACCTGTGAGTTCCGCACTGGGAACTGTGAATGTTCCCTTGACAACCACAGTTTTGTTGCTTGCAATACCATCAATAATGGTCTGGCTAGCATCACCAGTGATTTTGATTAAATCAATGGTCCCCAAATCGTATGTGTGACTAACAATGTCTAGTAAATAATCTCTCATGTTTTTCCTTTTATGTGTGTTACTATTATAATATAACGTGTGTGATTTTGCAAGTATATTTAGATTTTATCTTGTTTGGATTTAATTATTTTCGCCAGTGTTTGTCCACCACGCATGCTTGATAAATCACCAGGTTTTTTGATCTCTAACCAATTGATTCCACTAGCAGATTCTGTACTGTTTAACAGTTCAAAATCCAGACCCACAACAAAATCTTTGATTAGGCGCCCAGGAGTATAACAATTAAAGAAGTTTTCAACATTGCGAACTGCGCCTGGCTGATCACAATTATTGTATGTAAAAATTACCACTCCGCCTGGTTTTAGCAGATCCCAGAATTCTTTGAGATATTTTTTAATGACCTCAAAAGGTTTAAAATCAAAGAAATCACTGACCACAATTAAACCAATCTGTTGTTCAGGCAAATTTTTAAATATCTGATCTGACTGTTCATTGATTATTTTGTATCTCAAACGAGCCTGATATTCTGGCGTCCATAATTTTTTTACTGGATCCAACAATTCCAGATGTTCATCAACCACATACAGTGGATCTGAATCAATCATTTCGTTGATGTAAAAGTTTTTGCCGGGTCGTATGTATAGCCCAGCATTTTTCCAACTGCTGTAGAGCTTGATACGATCAGCAAAGTCTACAGAATTGTCTATGGACTTGGGATTGGTTCGATCCAGAATATACGCTGGTGTATCGTTTGCCATGCCTTCGTAGATCTTATAACTCTTGACAAAATATTCTTGCTCTTGCTGTGTAATGACGTTGTGTAATGAGCTTTTGTAATCATCCAGTGCATGTTTGAGTTTTTGCATATCTGACAGAATTGAATCTCTGATTGACAGAATCTCTGAATAATCCTGTATCTGCAAGGTTTCCAGTTTACCTTGCAGAATATCCAGTTCAGACTTTATGTGCTGATCCAGAGGTTCGATGTTATCGTCATCAAAGCCACGATTATATGAGATGATTTTACTTAAATTCATACAAACTCAAACAGATCTTCAAATGTGTTACTGGTATCGGTACTGGACAGCAGGTCCCACTCTAAAACACCCAGCAGATTGTCAACCTTCTGATCAATGATGGTGCTCTCCATGAGTGCGTCATCAAACGGAAGCTCTTTGAACCATTCAGGAAGTCTGGATTCGTCAGTGGGATAACCAATGCTGTTTAAACCCAGAGGATTACTCTTGAGCTTACACACCACAGTCTTCATGCCGTCCACAATGGCCATACTGTAGTTATCATTGTGCATCTTTCGCAAATAATTCCAGTTTAGTGCTGCACGCACATGCCCAGGAATGGTTACCTTGGCTTTCTGACTATGAAATGATTGATTTTGCCGTTCCAGTTCACCATATTTGGTTAAATTGTTTACACGCTTGGGCGTTCCTTTTTCCCAGGCTGGCTTGGCATGAAAATCCATTTTGAATTCTCGTATGTGTTTGACTACATCATCACGGCTTGTGCCTTTGAGTACACGCTGTAAGATATCACTCAAAAAGTCCTGTACAACTTTGGGTGTGTCTGAACGTTTCAGATCCAGACCCATGGCCTTGACTTTTCCAGGCTTGCCGTCCATGTCCAGGCGTTGTCCTTCATTGTCAATAACTAACAATGCATAGCGTTTCTTGGTAATGAATAATCCAGACTCAGCAACGACTTCACGACCACAAGCAAGAATTTCTCCATAATCTTGTGGACAATGGAATGCACTATATGCAAATCCTGGAAAACTATTATTAACTTCATCGCCAATTGCATCATACAATTGCACAGCAACATCTGCGTTCCATTCCATTTCTCCGCGTCTAACACGATCTTTCATTACAGGCCAGGCACTGAAATAACACGAATCGGTATCACCATATACTACGCAGTCACCAACATGATCGTATTCACCAGTGAGTACCTGATTAATAAACGCATCCATGTGTTTTGCGATAGCGCGACCAGTTAATGTTGTTGATTGCCCGATACGTTTATCAAAGAAACGACAGCCCGGGTTAAGAATAGCACCATACAAACTGTTCAGGTTAATTTTCTTAACTAACTGGCGTTTGTCCCAGAAAGCAATTTCTTCTTTGGTGGTTGCTTCTTTCTTTTTGGCTTGAAGTTCTTTACGCTCTGCATACCAACGCTTGAGCAACCCTGGTACAACACCTTCGCGTTCATATGTAAAAATTGTACCATTTGCACTTAAACACAGATTGCTGTTGCTATTAAAAACATGGTGCCAGATTTCACGTGCTGAATGTACAGTGCTTTCACCATTGACCCAATCCACAGTGATTTCTGTGTCTGCACGCTGATCCATAACGGCCGTGTATTCAATGGTACCAAACAATCCTTCCCAGCTGGCTGCAAATGACATTTTTTTGGCCATGCGTTCTTTAATAAACTGATCAGTCATGATTGGACGAAGCTGACCCACGATGGTTTCAGGTGCCATATTTAGCGCACGAATTACTGACGGATACAGCGAATTAATATCCACTGACCCTACCCATTGATGAATGCCTGTTTTGGGCACAGCCACATATGCACCTGCTGCCTGCGTGTCATCTCGTTCGTGTTTTTTACGATCAGGAACAATCAATCCGCGCTCATGTGCTTCATTGATAATTGCTTGTTCTGTTACAGCAACCGCACCCATGGTGGTTTGTAGCAACACGGTGTTGGCATGTGCTAGTTCGTTGGCCAGATCCAGAAACTTGAGTTTTTCATCAAGTCTGCCCAGGATCATGGTGTCCTGTCTGTTATAATCAATGAACTTGCGAAAGTCCTGATTGTATAACTGGTCCAGTGTGCCTTCATATTGCACCTTGCGCTCATTCAGTTCATATTCAGCAATGGCATCCAGCGAATAAGAGTGCATTTCATGATAGGTGTATTTGCGATACAGTTGCAGGTAGTCCATGTGGATTCTGCCAACAGTATCATATGTTTCTTGCTCTGCACCGTATCTTTCAAATGTGCGCTTCTTGGGCATCTGACCCCACAAGCAAAAACGACGGGTGTCGTCCTTGCTTAAGATTCTTGTGATGCGATTAATGGTGTATGGAATATCAAAACCTTCGGAGTTCCAGCCGCTTAGTATATCAGCATCCTGGATGACATCCAAAAATGCCAGTAGCATTTCATGTTCTTTTTCAAACAAGAATGTGTTATCAAACTCCTGTACCTGATGCTTGGCCTGTTCTATGGTCATGGTCTTGGGAGGCACAGCAAGCGTGATGCACTGATCCATCCAGTCCAGATACACCGTAATAGCAGTAATAGCATTAAACGGATCTTCTGGAGGACTAAATCCTCGTTCCTGATGGAAGTCTACTTCGATGTCAAAGAATGCTGTTTGTAGTTTAGGCGAGTCTTTGCCTTTGTAGTTGTTTTCCAGACAACGAAATACAGGTTTAAAATCGCTTTCAAATAGCTCTTGTCCTGCATGCATACGCACTTCTTTCTGAAATTCTTTGAAGTTGCGTGTTGCAAATCGACTTACTGAATTCCCAAAGATTGTGGTGAATTTTCCCTTGCGATCTGGATAGTAGAATACATATTCTGCCGGAAACTCGTTATACACTCGTTTACCATCAACACGCTCCACAACCAGAATACGGTCATGATCGCGATCGTGTAATGCGTCTACAAAGCTCATCTTTTAAACTCTCTAAAATGGTATTTTCTTTTTTGTTTATAAATTTTTCTTGATATTGCTTGAATATAGTACGGTTACTTTTAGCACGTTGATCAAATTCGTCAAGAAGTGATTGTGTGTATGGTATTGTATTATGTATTTGATCTAAAATCAACCGTTGTCTACGTACTGGGTCTAATTCTGTATCGTAAGAGTGATCAACCCAGTCATCAAACACATCAAAACCCCATTCGCGTAACTTTGCAACAGACCCCGGATTACCAAACAATAGCCAAGGTCTAGGTAATTGCAATACCCGCATTGTTTTTTCTGTAAAACAAATCATGTCTGTTTCTTCAAAAAAAGTTTCAATCACAATGCTTTTTTCGCTGTCTATTATTGCTTCTTCTAGTGTGCAATCAAAATTTTTGAACGGTATTTGCGATCTAATAATGTTGTGCTCTGCTTCAAATATTTTGTTTTGCTCAAAGAAATAATCGAATAGTTCGATTGGGCTTAGATTACTGTAGTCAAAGTTTTGAGACCAAAAAGAACTGTGTGTGTTGTCTAGTATGTCTTCGCGTACTAGTTGATAAAACCAACTTTGTCTAAAAGGACAACTTCTGTTTATAAAGCAATTGAGTTTTCTAGTAGGTATATGATTAATATATCTAAAATCCTGATAATATATACCGTAGAATTCAGGCCAGAGATTCAATTGGTTAGGATGCAATGTGACCACTTCTGAAATTAGTATATCGCATTCATATAAATCTTTATGAACAGTATGAAACATCTGTAATGATACTGTTATACCATCTTTTAATACTTTTAGAGTACAATTACTAAATTTTGAATCTATTTCCCATCCGGCAAATATTTCTCTTATCTTAGCATAAAACCCATTTGCCCAAGTCGTGGACAAATGATCCTTCATTATCTGATCTGTATAAACATCATTCTTCATTAAAGAAGTTTCCTGGGTAAGTTCTGCCTACTATACAGTATTTTAATGGATCCCAGTGTTGAACGATCGAATACATATTACCAGGTCTTACCAACAGTTTCCAGAATAGTTTCAAGTAATTCGTAATCGTGCTTTTCGTCTGTAAACTTGCTCTTATAAGCAGTGCGCACAGCCTTTTTGAGCACGCTGGGTTTGATCTGCATTTCTTCTGCAATTGCCTTGATGGTATCTGTCAGACCGCCCTGCAGGGTTTCAATTTCAGTCATCACAGCAATGCCTTCGTTGAACAGATTATTCAATTTTGCTTTTTGTTCAGCATTAAAAACTACGTCATTCATGTTTATCTCCTGTATGAATGTAATATTATATATTGGATAATGTTTCAAGTCAATAAAAAAGCGTGGTCCACCACGCTTTTAACAAACACAATCTGTAATTACTCTGTGTCTGATGTTGGAATTTCTCCGTTTTGCTGCATACGCTGGAAAGCAGGATAATCCACCACAAAATCTGATGGTTTTGGTAATGGTGCAGCCTTGGTTTTTGGACGGGAACGGAATCCTTTGATGCCGCCCAGGCGATCTTCCAGGTCTGTTAGGTCTGCGTTGAGCTTTTCAATTCTGTCAGCATACTGTGCTAATGCTTTTTCATATCCCTGTTCTTTGGTGTTTAGTGTCTGGATCAGTTTGTTTTGCAAATCAATTTCTTTGTTGAGTTTGTTGATTTTTGCATTATTTTTTGCTGTGTCCTGTGCTTCGCGTTTTTCTAATTTTTGGATTTCTTTTTCAGCTTGCTGAATTTCTTCTTCCTGACGTTCAGTGTCTGCTTCCAGATCATCAATCTCTTGCTGGTCTTTTTCTTCTTCGTCCTGCATCATTTTAACAAATGCTTCCAGATCACTCTGTGCATATGTGTATTTTGCACGTGCTTGTTTTAGTGCAATTGCTGCTTTGGGATCAGCAATGGTTACATCCTGATATTCGCCAGCTTTTTCTGATCTTTCTTCTTTTTCTTTGCTTGCTTCAAATAGTTCGTAAAAATTCATTATTCTTCACCCAGGATGTTACCAAACTTACGTGGCTTTTCTTTTTTACTGCGCAGTTCACGATCTGGCTTTGCAGCACTTTGTTGTTCTACTTCTTTAACAAAGTCTCTATAACTTTTACTTAGCGATTTTACTAGATCTTGTGGTGCTTCCTTGCCTCCAACATAATCTTCAGTAGCAAGACCTGCTAGTCTGCGTAATTCTTCGCTTTCGTTCTTTTTAGGATAGAAACGAGAACGTGCCATTGTTTGATCGCCCACACGTGCTTGTGCATGTTGGCTAGTCATTTGTCCTGCTTTGTTATAGTTTGTTTGTGTGCTTATTGGGCCACGGTCTGTGTAATCAGTGTATGATCCTGTTTCTAAATCACGTCTTTGATGATATCCCCCAACGGTTGGAGTTGCTGTGGCAGTTGCGCTACCATACTCAAGATCAGTGAGTTTATCACCAACAGCTTCGTCCATTTCTGATTCTTCGCCACCAACGCTGGACATGATTTCATCATAGTCATCCATAGTAACGTTTCCGCCCATGTCCATCATTTTCTTGGTAACATGGTGCAAGTCTGCATCGGTTTGTGCTTCTTCGCGAGCGTATTCTAGCATGCGAATAAACAGCGGAATGCCCATGGTTAGTGTATCTACACCAGCGTCTACATCTTCGTTGAATTCACTTTTGATGTAATCTCTAGCAGTGTCTAAGTAATCCAGTGCTTTAGTAATCTTTGACTGTACCCATTCTGGCAAGTTATCAGCATCGTCTAAGATATCGTGTAGTTCTTGTGCAGCGTCAGCAGCACGATCCAACTGACCCTTGGCCATTTCGCCTTCTTGATCATATTCGTCTACATTATAATCTTCACTGAATTCGTCTTGAAATAGTTTATTAGAACTTGGTGTAAATCCAGTTGGTGTGTTAGTAGCACCTGCTGGTTGATCAAACGGTGTTTTAAATCCCGAAGTTTTTTGTGCTTGTGCCGCTGGTATGCTGTATCCTTTGGGCAACGCAGCGTCAACATCAGCGGCTGTCATACCCATATTCATTGCGCCCTTGATCATTTTGTGTGGGTCCGCAAACTCGTCTGGCATTGAGAAAAATCCTGAATGCATCTTTGCTGATTGGTCGCGACCATAAGTACCGGTTTTAGCAAAGTTTGCCTCTGCTTCTGGGTTGCGCATTTTTTCTAGTTGAGCCAAACGACTTGTATCATCTTCGCCAACTAGTTTGCCTTTGAAAGGATGATCTTTGCGCTTGCTAGGTTTGTCGGTTGGTCTCAATTGACCCACTTTGCGTTGCTCTGCGCCTAGCCCTTCGTTGACTGCGGTTTTGCCGCCTACAGCATGGAAACGACTTAGTATTGCATGCATGGCAGGATCACCTGCACTGCTGCTCTTGTTATTGGGATCTGCTGGTTTGGTGCCAACAGAGTTCAACCGTGCTAGAATATCATTCATTTGTGGATCGTTCATTTCTTACTCTTGTTTTTCTTTTTTGGCTTGGTGTATACACCCTGGTTGCGACTATGCATGCCACCCAGAGGCTGCGCTACTGCGGCAACGGCACCAGCACTGGTCATTTCTGAAATTATTTCATTAACTTTCATTTTTAACTTTAAACCTAAATTTTTTGTCCTTGCACTTGTGAAATTCCACAGGCAAGTCGCAGTATTCGACTCTGTGATTGGACATTTTAAAGTTTGCAATTTGTGGTGCAAAATCGTCCAGTGTGACCAGATATTCTGTGTCAGGTACTGCATTAATCTGGAGTATCTCTGTTAAGTACACAGGTTCTTCCCAACGATAAGTGCGTTCAGCAAACAGTTCGTCTTCCACATAGATACGGTAATCTGGTGGTAATCCCTGCCAGTCACAGTGTAAATCCACACAGAGTTTTACGAATACTGTATCCATACAGTATTTATGCTAGTGATCAACGACCACCGTAGCGTTTGGATATGTCGTGGCTTTGCTTGCGCAGTTGTTTTTTATAGCTTCTTTTTATCTTTTTTGATTTGTTGCGAATTTTTCTTAATTCTGACAATGACACTTTATAGTGTTCTGGACTATGTGTAACATAGTAGCGAGCGCGATCGTTTATGTGTGCATTGTGTAGCCCAGTAAAACGTTCAACACTCTCGAGCTCAATTTCTTCTAATAGATCTTCGCTCATGATAGACTCCTTGGTCTTCTACTTGTTAAAAATATTTATACAGGTTAGTCTGAACGGTAATAGCTATACATTAACTGTATGCAAGAATTGATTTTATTGATTTGAACGGTAAGTGATGCTGAGTTCGTTTTGTTGTACTCTGCTTGAAAATCTCTCTTCATTTCTTGCAGTGTGCGCATTGTTTGCGCAAGTTCGTACGGTGTAGGGTTGTCTGGATCTGCCCATTCATCTGGCAGCATACAAGTAAAAGTTCTTTCAGTTGGAAACTTTAATACCTTGCCCATTCACCTCTACCATGTTTGTGATGCTTTACCACGTACTTGTGTACAATCTATGTTACCTTGCGCATCCTTTACTGGCGTGCCACGGTTTGCCAAACAACGTTTTGCTTTGAGATCATAGAATCTCTGAACGTCTGGGTCTTTTTCAAACGAATCAATTGGATCAACGGGACGATAATCTGTATCTTTTGGATAACCCTTGCCATATAACTCTTGAGCATATGGTGGAGCGGTCACCGGTTGGTCGTCTTTGTACAACGGCATCCAGTTTGGATCCTGTGCTAGATCCACTGCTTTTGTAGTTTCGTCACTAACCGGCGGACTAGCTTTTGCTACTGATGGTGCTGCTAGTGCTGCTGCGGCACGCTTGAGAAAATCTCTGCGTGTGATATCTGCTTCTGTGGTGAATTCTCTTGCTCTCATTTGCTTTCGCTGTATTTGTATGGCATGCCACGAGTACGTTCTTTGCGACTTAGCTGTGAATCATCTGCACCCCAATCAGGAACACCAGTTACTGGCTTAAACTGCATGCGCATGGCACGCATTAGTTCTTCCAGCTGATCGGCTTGATCATCGTGGACGTACAGATATTGTCCTTGAAACTCGACTGTGTTTAGTCCGGCTTGATGCGCTCGGTTTGTGACTTTTACTGCTGAACTTTTTGCAGGCAATTTATAAAACGGCATACCTGCTGGTTCTTGGTCGTTGTCGGCGTCGTCGCCATAAAAAAAGTATTCGTTAACACGATCTTCATTTAAAATATTCGCATAACTGCGTAGTTCTTCTGCTAGTGTTTTTTTCATGAGTTAATTCCGTATACGATACTGTATTTAGTTTTGTTGTGCTGCTGTGCGTCTGGTTGGATGCACTTGCTCATGACTCTTTAGTTCGGACATCATTCTTACCTTAAAGTTTTCCAGGTTCTTGTCTGATGTGCTGGCCATGCGCTCTTTGATAAAATGTCCAGCATCTTTGACCAGTGACTCAAAGTAACTTCCGTGTTGATCTCGTAGATAATCACCCACTGCGTCAACCATGTGATAAAAGTCTAAGTGTTCGCCAAATCCTTTCCAATCTTCATACCAGGCATCCAGTTTTTCGGGTGTTAATTCTTCAATGGTATCAAAGGCTTCTTGAATGCCTCTGCGCAGATCGTCGTTGTATTCCAGATAATTTACGCCATCTTTGGCCATTTTATCATCATCCCAATTGCCTTCTTCGTCTACATAACCTTCGTCTTGCAGCCATTTATACCAGTAATCGTCGTTTAATTCCCAATCAGCAATTATTTCCCATTTCCAGTTTTGTTCCAGCACAGTGCTGATTTGTGCCAGCACATTTTCAAACATTTCACCGTTAAAAACAACAAGATTTTTCAAAACATCTGGCGCAAGATTGTACAAGAACGCAATGCCCAGTCCTGGAAAACGCTTGTCCCAATCTTCAAGTGATACAGGATCGTCTTCGGGATCCATTAACTGGAAGCCAACCGTACGACCATCATCACCGGCCCAGAACTGATATTTTTCACCGTCGTATTTGGGATTCTTGGGCAGGAAAATATAAATGTCGCCGGACTTATTGTACTGGTCAAAATAATTATGACTGCGTGTGGCTGCTGTGCACCACTGTGTGCCACGTCCATAATAACACGCAGCAGTTTGGTCTTTGGCTTTGATAACACGTACTGCTGGGCCATTGTATACTTCTTCGACATCGCCCTTATTAGTTTGCTTTTCAGCACCCAGATAAAATTCATGAGCATTCATTACATCATTATATGCTTGATTAAATCTACCTCGGTGGTTAATCTGTTTAATGTTTGATAGGTATCTAAGTGTATCTGATTTGTTGATTATGTTGCGCTGTTTTAGATCGTTGTACATGGTTAAAAATTCTGTACCGGTTGAGAATATGTCTTCCCAGCGAACAAAAATTCCA
>Ga0208795_1000380_pt1 | contig 21918 bp, 21 predicted proteins | sample CB_VirMetaG_6_FD_184541 | JGI IMG/M metagenome (GOLD analysis project Ga0208795, IMG submission 184541) | Freshwater to marine saline gradient viral communities from Chesapeake Bay - CB_1508_2 Viral MetaG (SPAdes) (version 4) | ecosystem: Environmental > Aquatic > Marine > Coastal | place: USA... | reverse complement strand
CATCGAGGCGTTGGCTTTCACCGACGGGCTAGCCGCAACCATCTGGAAGTACGGTCCGATGCAAGGCAGAGACAGAAGCAACACGCTGTGTCGTCTAGCGCACAAGATGAAAGAAGCGGACACGCCACCGAAGTACGCTTATGTCATACTGAAAGATGCAGACAGGCGCTGGGGTAAGTTCCATGAGCGTGAAGACTGCGATGAACAACTAATGAAAATTCTTACCGACATCTACGAAACGGAAACCGAACAATGAAGAAGTTCCAATACCACCAGTACTTCAAGATGCGACCACGAGCCAAGGCTCGCCCTCGCATGGCACGAAGCGGCTACGCCTACACGCCGAAGGCAACCAAGAAGTATGAGAGCGACATCGCCAACCTGTACAAGGGACCGTTCTTTGAGGACGGTCTACTGAAGATGAGTCTCAGGTTCACGAAGGATGGAACGGAGATGATGATAGAGCGTCTATCACCCAACCCGAAGGTGAAGCCTGTCTCCAGTCCGTTGACAGGTGACATCGACAACTATGCAAAGAGTTTCTTGGATGCCTTGAACGGTGTCGCCTATAGCGACGACAAACAAATCGTTGTGTTGTATTTGGAGAAGGCATGAGCAAGAAACATTTCAAAAAATTCTGGGGCTCGATACCTGCGGCATCGGACATCATCGTGACCAATCAAGATGGAAGCAAAGCAGTTATCAGGGTGAACGGTAAGGGTGATGCGGCAAAAGCAATCCGAAGTGGGAAGAAATGATTCCGCAATGGTGGTCGTGGCTGTTGATGGTTGTCGGTGCATGCGGCCTGTTCTTTGTCGGCAAGCACAAGTGGTGGGGCTGGATGGTTCTGATAATCAACGAATGGTTGTGGGTCATCTATGCAATCAACACTCGCCAGTACGGTTTCATCGTGGCAGCAGCAATCTATGGTACTGTGTACATGTTCAACATCACTAAGTGGAGAGGCGCAACACATGGCTAAAGAATCACGTTGGGACTTTCCGGTTGAACGCAGATACAACTTCTCCGACGACCTGAAGTTCGGCAAACTTGGTGAAGCAATCACCCAAGACTTCCTAGACTCAATCGTCAACGGTTCCTTCGAAGTGAAGACGGACCGCTACCGCAACGGACGCATGGTGGTGGAGACCGAACAGAATCCACGCAAGACAGGATGGATTCCATCAGGCCTGTCCGTCACGCAAGCAAAGTGGTGGATGTATGTGTACGCATTGGATGGCTCGTTCATCGTTGTGTCCGTAGACCGCCTCAAGCGGTACATCTCCACGCTAGATAAGAAGCGTCTCAAAGTGTTTGCAGGTTCGTCAACGAATCCTGCGAGAGGATACCTGCTGTTGCCAGATGAAGTCATGGCGTTGCTCATCGAGCCAGCGTTTGATGCCGATGACCAATAAAGATTCTTCTCTTAGTCCGATGCACATCGCATCGATGCGTGGTCACCGCCGACCCGAGACACCCATCGAAGCGTTGATGATGGCTGGAATCGGAGAAGATGCAGTCGAGTCTGTGCAAGAACTACAGCCACTGCGAGAAGCGGTGGCGTCATGCATCGAACAACTGTCTGATGAGGACAGGTTCATCATTGATGCAATCAACAGTGAAATGATTTCGTTTGAAGAACTGGGGCAGCGCCTTGGCGTATCCAAGCCTCATGCTTGGAGGCTTACAAATGCGGCGATGAATCGGCTAAAGTTGATTCTCCTAGAGAACCCCATCGTGAGAGAGAGGATTGGACTTGAAGACTTGGCAGATAACGGTGGGCTTTGATGTTGCGGTCTCTCCTGCGGAAGTGGCTGAGATACTTGCTGAGCGATACGGCAGGGTGTCAATCGGCAAAGGTATTTCCGAAAATGGGATTCCGACCAGATACATTCATGTTGAGAACGGAGCCAAACATGAGCGGCGATAACGGAGAACACTCAGGGGTAGACGACCAGTGGATTTACGAAATCGTTCCGCACGAACAGATTGAATCCATGAACGACAAAGCCGAACAGATTGAACGCAACATGGACAACGGCATCAGCATCGTGCTGACTGCTGACAACCAATCAGCCATCGAAATGTGTCAAGCATGGCAAAAAAGTTTGAAAGGTGACATTGAAGCAGCCTTCAAGATAAGCGTGTTCATGTCCTCAATCATCAAAACAATCGAAGTCCACCTGTCGGAAGAAGGCATTGACCCTTATGAAGACTGAACTAATCAAATGCCCGTGGGCACTCGTCGCTGTGCATTGGATTGATGCATTTGACGGGGAGAACGGATGGACTGAAGTGGAGAAGTATGAGCCTGCACGCACAACCGTAGTCACCGTAGGCTTCCTGTGGCCCGACTGCCTACAGGGCTACCTGACGCTGGTGTCGTCGTACATGCCAGACGAAGTACCAGACCTAAAGATAACCAGTGGTCCCGTGCACATCCCGTTAGGGATGGTGCTCAAGATTGTGTTGTTGGACCAGCCTGAGATTGACCTTGAAGAATGTCAGCACGAATTTTCGCAAACCCCTGACGCACCCTCTTTGGACTGTCAGCAAACTCAGGGGACACTTCACAATGTATCCAGTCCCCACCCGGCGCACCCGAGATTGTCGGGCGACGGTAACGAGACCAACCTGCACGGTCGCAGCGGTAGCCCCGACCATGTGGTTTCGGGAAATAATCCAAGATGGCTTCTAGGCCGACTTCGTCTGCGTAACGGACCAGCAACCTCATAACATCCACCGCTTTCTTACGGCCACCCTTCTTCCCACGGTAACTCAGGTCAACCGCACGACCCGTGGCGTGCACACTCAGTGAAGACTTCGAGCGCATCTCCCTGACAGCAAACGCACCGTTGTTCCACAACACCCCATCGCTAAGGTCAATCACTTCCTGAATCCACACCTTCATGCCGGGACGCAACCCCTTGGCTACGCCGTCGGCGTTACCCGTGTACTGTCGACGGTGCTTCATCCCTCTCCCCCCCTCAATGTTTTGCCACGCTCAGCAAGTTCCCTGAGTTGTGCCTGCATCCTCTTAACCTCACTCTCGCTCATCTGCTGGGTGACCTGACGCACAGGCGCACCCAAGTAGCCGAGCAGCGGGTTCGCTATACCACGCTCCTGATAGGCAGGGGTCGATGGAATGAGACGCTCCGCTTGCGAGAGCGTCGGAATCAAACTGCGCAACGCATAATACGCCTTGTCGTCCACAAACTTTTTGCCAGTAGGACCAGTCTCACCGTAACCCAACGCCTGCAGCAGCGGCTGAATCACCGATGATGCACCACCCTGAACCTCGACAGGCTGCTCATCAAACGGTCTTCCAGAATACAACTGCCGTCCACCCATCAACTCGATAGGCAAACGAATAAGCGGGTTCAGGTTCGACGCAAAACGAGCAGGGTCACGCAACTGCTCGATGTCCTGATTCAATCTGTTGAAACCAAGGTCAGGCGAAGCATACAGATTTTTTCCGAATGGCAACTTGAACGCACCCATCTCGCGCATCCACAGCGGAACAGGTCGATTGTCTTCCTTGTCTTCCAAGTTCCGTTTAATTGCACCATAGATTTGGTATGCCCTCGGGTTCATCCAGATGTTCATCAAATGCATGGGCACGTTTCTGCTGGTCCACATCCAGAACGGAATAATCTGACGCATCAACAAGTCTGCATTCGACACATTCTCGTAGTCAACCAAGAACCTGCGGACACGAGCAGCGGAAGCCTGCATGTCCATGCCGCTACGAATACCATCGTAAGCCAACATGAACCGTGAATGCTGTTCAAGCCATTGACCCAACTTGCGGCTTGTTTTTGTTCCAAACAATGTTCCTTCACGAAGAGCATCATCAACAAGACCACCACCAGATGCGGCTGTAGCCATCATCGCATCATAAACAACCTGACGGTTTGCTTGTGGAACCGTCTTTATCCACTCGGCAAACGTCACACCACGACCAGAAGCAGCGGTCCAAGACTTCGACCACTGCAAAGCCTCCGCCAAAAACTGTGGTCTACCACCAGCAGCAAATAACATGAAGCCGTTTGTCAAGCCGTTGCGAACATGGAACCCGGGGCTGAGAGTTGCGTACCCCTTGAAGAATTGCGTGTACTTGGTCAAGAACTTGGCAAGTTCCCTAGTGACGGCAGGGTCCTGTGCTCGATGCACGTTCTGAACAATCTCAGCCAACTCTTTCCGAACACCAATGTTCGGGAAGTATTCACTCAACTGCACAAACCCTTCATCAAAAATAGTTGTAAAGTTAATAGCATTCGGCATGCCATAGGGACCAGCAAGAGATGCGGTCAATGCTGCTTGAGCAGGGTCTGTTGAAACCAAACCCTTGATGCCATCGAGAACACGTTTCTCCTGTTCGGCAATAGACTTGCCAAACTTCTCCTGCAACACGATTGCCTTCTGTGCAAGGAACGATGCGTGCACATCACGAATAGGCTTCTCTAAATCGGTTCCCTTCAGCATCGGCATCATCTGCTCGACATCAAGCATGAACTCATCAAACTCTTCATACCAAGAATCAGTTTTTGCATTGATAGAAGAACGAAGTTTTCTGGCGTCAGAATTCAACTGCTTGACGATGTCGTACTGCTGTTGAGCGACACGAAGAGTTTCCTCGGCGGGCTTTCTCGATGTGCGCGCAAAGTCATAGGCGGCTTGAGCCGTCTTGACTGCGTCGTTCAAACCAACAAACTCATCATCAATCTTGCGTTCGACAGCATCCTTGCTCTTCGTCAAAGCAGCAACCTTCTTTTCTTTCTTCAAGATTTCTTTGACCATTGGATTGGTTGCCTTGGCCTGAGACTTACGCAACTCTTTACCAAGTTCAAGGTTGCGAAGAATCTGACTCGGCAACGGCAGACCAAGCGCACGTGCACCTTCATCACCAACCTTGACCAAATCGTTCACAGCATCAAGAGTTGCCTTGCGCTCATCCAACAAAGCAAGATGCTCAAGGTCCAACGCATACAACCTCTCCAACATGTCCCTTCGCTGCGACTGTTTCTCCGTCAACTCTCCAGCATTCTTCGCCTGTAGAGAGCCAAACAATTCTTCATCCAACTCAAAGAACCTGCGTCCGCCACGCTCCCTATTGATGTCACGCTCCAAAGCCTTCTGTGCTTGCCGACCCGTCTTCAGCGGCTCCTGCTTCGACACCTTCCCTAGGCGTGTCTTGGTTTGTTTCTGGGCAGCAGAAAGAATTTCGTTAGCGTCATCGATGGTTCTATCGATACGCAACTCGGCAATCTCCCTGCGCTTCTCAGCAATGATTGCTTGTATCTCACGCCTAGCGGCCATGAGATTTTCTTTGGTTTGATAAATCGAGTCACGCTCCATGCGTGCATCAACAATTTCCTTTTGGACATTGCTGACTTCAATCAAATGCTGCCCCTCTGGGGACTCATTGAAAACCTTGTTAAGGTTGGCACGGCGCTGCCTTACGGCGGCGTCCGATGCCGCAGGGGCATCAGCAAGATAAAGATTCAACGCACCCAACTGCTTACGCTTGTCCCAAGAAACAACATCCTTTTGCTGAACAACAGTTGTCTCAAAACGAGAATTATTTTTAGCACGAGAAACTTGATGGAACTGTTGACGCAAACGCTCAATGTCATTCTTAACCGCAAGATACTGACCAGTGCCCCTGCGCAAGGTGGCCATTTCTTTTTCTTTAGCGGCAATCTGTCCACCGAGAACAGCCAGAACCTCATCAACATCGCCAGTTGCCGAACCGGCATCCATTGCAACCTGCCGTGCCGCAGCAGTCTTTGGGCCGCCAAAACGAACTTCAACACCAACACCACCACGAATACCAGTCGAGTTTCTTGTCCTCATCTTCTGGGCAATACCATTAATTCTCTGGTATTCGACATCATCAAACTTGTCAAATAGAAACTTTGCTTTACGCAGGGCAACATCTTGAGAAGCAACTTGGTCCAACAAGACACCAACCTCACGCATCCTCAACATCACCTGTTCAATTCGTGCAGTGTTTTCTGCAATTTTTTCTGGAGCAAACCTTGCATACACAGGCGAGGACTGCTGACCAACACGAGCATTCAACTCACTACTCAACTGAGCAAACTCTCGTCGCAATACGCCAGCCTGCTCTGGCGTAATCTCTGACCACAACGACATAAACTCTGCCCTTGTGAAAGCAAAATCCTCTGGCCTCAAGCCAGTAGCCGCTGCATCAGCAATACGCTGCCTTGTCTGCTCCAAATCAAACAACATGGCGTTCAACTGACGCATCTGCGGATTCGCAGATGCAGGCATACGCATCTCCGCCATGATGCCACGCTCAAACCTTCCAACCACTTGACGCAACTTCTCAATGTTGCGCTCAAGAATCCTTGCGTACTCCTCATCAACCGATGTGCGAGCAGCCGAACCAACAGGGAACTCATCTGCAGAAATGTTCCAAGAAAAGTTCTCGATAGAGTTCTCGTCCAACAACGCCAACTTCTTCAAGAAGTCATTAAACGAACGCCTTTCTTGTGCCCGCAACTGACCCGGTCCTTGGGTCAGCGCATCCAACTTCGCAGACAATCTACGGGCCTTGTCGATTCTGCGACGAGCAACTGTACGCCGAGCCTCGCTCGGCTGTGCACGGTCTATCTGACGAGTCTTGGTTGCTGCCTTCTTCTCCAAGTCAGAAACTTCTTTGGTCAACCTGTCAACAACTTTTTGCTTGTCGTCGAGCACATCAAGAGCCAACTCCAACTGGTGAGCATACGCTCCACGACCAACCAGACCCTCGGTAAACAACCAACTCGTAGAGCCGTCAGGGTTTCTTGTCCCCATCTTCAAACTTTCGGTCGGCATTAACTCGGCATCTACTGAAAGGGAACGAAGTTTTCCGTAGCGAGACGCAGCCCTCGACCTTATCTTGCCCAACTCTGAATCTTCAGCCTTAACGAGAATCGTTGGCCTCGTGGACTTTGCGCCCTTCATTACGGGCTTACCTGTTTCAGCCGCAATGTTTCCGTCGATGTCCAACTCACGGAACTGAATGTCAACTCGATTACCGCCATCATTAACAAACTGTCCAGCCGAGTCAACCAAACGATTGTCGGCACGCTGATAGATGTTGACAAAATCTTCCCTCATTGGAATCACACGAACAAGTTTGCCATGACGGGACATAGCGTTTCGTGGCATGATTCTGTAGTCTGGCTTAACACCACCAATCAAATCAGCAAAGAACGACTCAACGGCAAGCGGGCTACCACCAGTTTCTTTTCCGATTGCAGCACTTAGGCGTGGGCCGATTCCAAAGGAATCGCCCTGCGCCATCATCGCATTCATAATCTTTGCACCAGAACGCTTACCACTCTTGCCAGTCAAACGCTTCGTTGCTTCATTCGCCCACTTGCTATGCTTTGACACGGTTGAAAGAGCCTGCGAATGCCTGAGTTCTATTTCACTGATAGAACGAATACCATCCTTAAGGTCCTTGACTGTTTGTTCATCAAGAAGTTTTCCGCTCTTCGTAAGTTTTTCTATCAATGCATTACGAGAACTTTCAACTGGAACATTTTGTATTGTTGCAACAGCGTTTTCGTGATTCATCAAACGAGTTTGAATCCTGTCTCTTTCAGACAGCAATCTCTGCAGGTTTTGCTTAACAGACTTGAAACGGGTTTCCAAACCTTTCGAAGATTCCTGCAACTCTGCTGAATCAACAATGCGTAGGTTGCGGAACTCCTCCGCTTCTGCGGCAATCTGTTCATCCGTCATGCGGGCAATTCGAGCCTGCCTAGTAATCTTCCTACCCGTCTGAGGTGCGGGCACAAGATACGTGCCGGGAACCTGAGCAACACCCAGCCTCTTCATTGTCTCGTCAATGGAGCGGGCAATCGCATCACCCTCGGTAATTCTAAAGTAAGCCCTACCGCTGCGGAAAGAATCCATTCTGCGAGCAACAACCGCTTCAACCTCGGGGAACATCTCACGCATCAACGCCGCATCAGCCGCCCTCTCGGGATTCTTGAACAAATCAATCAAGTTGTTCAACAGGTAGATGCCAGCATCTGTGCCCGTATACGACCTGTTTGCCTCACGCAGTGAAGCAAACAAATCCTGAGTCGCCTTAACCTTCTGGCTTACCGCTCCAGCAAGTTCCAAATCGTACTCAGTTATTCTCGCAACCAAAGCGTTGTACATCCGCTCGGTCGGAACCAGCCCGAGAGACGCAGCCTCTTCTGTCATTCCAGAAAACATGTATCTGACCTGAGAGTGGAAATAGTATTCAGAAATACTTTCCGACAACTCCTCGGTGAGTTGACGGAAATTGTTTCCCGAAAGCGTATTAAAAGCCTCAATTTGTTCTGGCTGATACTTTTTAATGATTTTCTGCCTATTGTTTTCTGCAACACGCAACTCATCATTGACGGTGTTCAGTTCTTTCCTAAGAACCTCAATCTCTCTTTCCGTCTTAGCCCAAACCAAAAGTTTGTCTTCTTCTTTATAAAGAATGTCCATGAGCGCCGAAGTTTTATCCTCAAGGCGATACATCTCCTGCACAATCGCAGAAGACCTAGCATCCAAGTCGGCTATCTGGGATTCAATCTCAACCACATTCTTGAATCCTGCAACAAACTTTTCGCCAGTGGCGTCAGAGCGAACCAATCTGTCCACTTCGATTGCACGGGCAATCAGTCCCTCCATTTTCTTGAGCCTGCCGAAATAAATTTCGTCAGTGGGAACAAGACCGCCATTAATGTGAATGTCTCTGGCGACAAGCCAAGCGGCAGCCATACGCAATCTGGTTGTGTCTGCGGCAGAAGTGAACCCAGAAGAAATTATTTCACGCACATCAGCGGCGGTCATCTTCTTCAATTGTGCGGCAGAAAACTCAGCGTTGGGGTCAATCCGTAAACGCAGTTCACGCACAGCGTCAGTCGTGTTCTGTCCACTCCAATCAGAGAACAATGTCTTGTCATCCAGTTTGCCGAGAATGCTGTCGTATTGTTTACCTCGACCGCTGAAGCGAACCAAACCAAGAACACGGTCGGCGGGGCTGTCACCAAGACCGGCCCACGGGTCCTCGTAATACTTATCAAAGTCACCGAGAAGTGTCTGCTGTTTCTCCAGCATGGTTTCCCACTTGCTGCCATGTTGACGAATCTCAAGATTCAGGTTGGAGATTTCATTCTTCAAAGACTGCATTGTGTCCGCAACTTCATCTATGCGAAGAGTCCTAAACTGGTCGTTGCGAATCAAGTCGTTAAGGGTAGACATTACCTTTTCGTGCTGTGCGACCAGAGCATTGTGCTCTTGTCGCATCATGTCAAGAATGTCAGACTCTTCTGCAAACTGATTCTCGAAGTTTCTCCAACTTGCACTCAACTTGTTCATTCGTTCCTGCAACCTAGACTTTGCAGACACAAGACGAGCAAGCGCCTTCTCTTCTGTAGGAATCTCTTTCAGGGTTGCTTTAGCATCAGCAACAACCTGAGCCAGTTCGCCAACTGGTCTAGTTCTTGTCGCCGTTTTTCTAGTCAGCACATCGCTTGCCTCGATTACATTCTGCAGAATAACGTCAACATCCTCGTATGCACCCTTCAAGGATTCGCTATGAGCGTTTGTTGCCGTCTTGACACTTTGGTTGACAATGTCGTAATAGTCCTCGGAGAACTCGGCAATCTCTTTGGCAAACCTTAGGTTGTCACTACCAAACAGTTCCTTCATGTATGCAGCAGAACCAATCTGTTGACCGTAATAGTTGGAGTAACGATTCAGGATTTTCTTAATGTCTGTTTCGTAAAAATCAAAATCCAAACCAGTTCGTTCACGGAACAACTGGTTTAATCTCTGCACGCCACCATCAATGTCGGCTTGAGTCAGTGCCGGATACTTGCCGTCCTGAGAAAACCAGTCGCTACCCTTCCTGAGTGTTCTTGAACGGAACGAACCAACATTGTCCGTTTGGTTTACTGTTAGGTACTGGCGGATTTGCTTAGCGTAAGCAGACGCTTCATCATCCATCATCTTCAAAGCATCATCGGTGGCCATGTGCGGAAGGTAATCCGAAATCTTTCCAAACGAAATAGGAACACCAGCATTGGCGAAAGCGGCTTCTACATCAGCGTGCATGCGCTCGAATACTGGTCTTATTTTGTCGTAAGCCTTTAACTCTGTGGCATTTGGACTGATGCCAAGTTCAGCCCACTTCTCCTGCGGCGTATCAAGCAGCCTATAAACAGAAGTGGAAACATTTTGAACATCAGGGTCATCCATCAACTGACGGCTGTACTTGACTGCTGTGTCAATTGCAAACCTTTTAGTTGCACGAGCAACATCTTGTGCGGCGAACTCACCGATAAAAGCGCCAGCCTCCTGTGCAGTAGTTTTACCTGTGGCAAGACGGAACCTTTGAAGCGATGTGTCCGCCGAAGGATTCGTTCCACGAAGAGCAAACTGGCGACCAATCTTTTCTCCAGCCTCCCAACCAAAGAAACCCAACCTAGTCCTAACCAAACCACGTTGAACAAGATTTGCTACTGGAGCAGAAAGCGGAACCCGAACACGGGTTCCAAAATAGTAGATGCCAGCCTTACGCAAACCAATGTTGTCAGCAATCTCGGCAGGCACAGCAATAGCACCCCTTGCGGCAATCTGCTTCACCGCTTCATCACTAGCGCCCATCGTCTTCGACAATCTCGCCAAAGCAAAACGACCTTCAGCACCAGCCAAAGTTCTCACACCCAATGTCGAACGCAAAGTTTGACCAGCATAAACACCAGACTTAATTACAGACTTGGCTGGAACCCAAGAACCAAGCGTTGCATAAGTCAATGGGTCAAGAGCAACATCACCAACGAAACCCAAGATGCGACCACCCCAGCCGTCCATCGGGAAAGCCGTACCAAACCCATACGTCGGGTCTGCGGTCTGCTTGTACCAATCAGCAAAAGAACCTTTTGTTGCGCTGTCGCCATCAACCAAATCAACCAGTTCACGAACACCAGAAATAACTGCACGCCTAGGTGTATCCACAACCGACAAAGCATTCAAAGCAACCTTCGACACAGGGTTATCAAGAATCAGTTTCCCAATTGTGCCCGCCGCACCAGACGGTTGTGGTTTTCCCGCCGCAATGGCATCTATCTGGTCTTTGAACTGCGGTGCGGCACGAAGTGCCCGCAACCGCTCATCATTGACACCTAAACTCATTCGTGCGCCTGCTGGCGGCGTGTACCTAGAGTTCTGTGCTACACCTCTGCTGGTGTCTCCGACACGGCGGAGCGACTCCAGCAACTGCTGGTTGTCTTTAGCGACAGCCATTCAAAAACCTACTTCCTTAGTTGACGGGCAACAATCGCAGAGCGAAGAAGAGCATCCGACAAAGGTGTTCTGCCGTACTCCTGCATTCCTTGAGAAATCTTTTCCGCCAAAGCAGCAGCAACACGCTGATTGTATTCCTCACCACCTTTCATCCGTGAAACCAACTTTGCAGCCTCGGAAGCATTCCTTCGCAAAGCCTCGGTTGCAGACTTGGACAAAACCCTTTTAGGCTTACCCTCGGCGTCGGTCTTTGTTCGCTTCTGCGCTTCACGCTCAAGGATGCGTTTCTCACGAGTAGCGCCATACTGTCCAGTGCCAAAATCGTCAACAATGTCTTCACCAATTGTCCAAGGAATGTCAGCCAAACCAGAAGCCAAACCCTGAAGATAACTAATTGGTTTCTCAACAATCAAACCACCAAGATACGTTTTGCCACCACGATAACCAGCCTTCTTGAAGGCGTCAGTCAATGTCGTTGCCCTGTCTTGCGATGGGTCATAATAAACATTTGCTGCGGTGCCACGTATCTTTGAATCTGGACTTCCACCGTAAAGAAATGCAGAAAGTTCGCCCTGAGGACGTTCCAATCCTTGCTGCACTTCGGCCATTGGCTTCTGCTCCCTAGTAATAGTTCTATTCCCATACTCACGAATAGCATCCAACCTAGTCTGCAACTCGCTAGGAGTTTTCCTGCCAATAATCGAAGAAAACAAATCAGGGTTCATGTTCACCACATCAGATGGTGAATACACTTGAGTCGCACCCGGGTATCCAGCCTTCTGGAACGGGTCCTGACGCTCAGCCTGCTTCGTCAACTCGTTCTGTGCACGCTGATTCTCTGAGGCCAACTCATCAACAAACTTGGTGGCCTCATCCGAAGTAGTTAAACCCAAAGCGTCTGGATTCTCCGACGCAATACGAAGCACATCTTCTTTCACCCTGTAAGCAGGTACACCTGATGCAATCGAGGAGGCGGCAACCTGCCGCCACGAACCCGGAGGCTCAGTGTTGGCAATAGACATTAAGGTTGGGGCGAACTCCGCATAAATGTCACCCTCAGACTTCATCGGCTCAGGCTGATAAGACCCAGCAATGTACGACAAATACGGGTCCGCAAGGGCGCTGGACAAGTCCGTGCCCCCACGGCTTGCCAACAAGGCCAGCAACTGCTCAAAAGGAGTTGACATACTAAATAACCCTTCCGTTACTTCTTCTTAGCGGCATCAAAATCAGCCGCCAACTTCGGAAACGCCTTACGAATCTGAGCAGGCGTAGCATTTGGGTTCTTCTCCATGTACTTGGGCGCAAACTCACGGGCAGCAGCCTTAAGGTTCGGCGCAGAAGCCGCAATCTCCTGCCTACCCCTAGTAGTTTCGGAAGCACCAGAGGACTCTTCTCCACCACCATCCTCAGTACCACTTGGCATGACACCCAACTCCAACAACGCCTTCTCAATAGCGTACTCACGGTCAGCCTGACGCTGAGCAATCTGAGCCAACGCAGCCTGACGAGCCGAAGCAGCCTGAGACTCAAACCCAGCCCTCTGCTGACCCAACAACTGCTCAGCCACCGTCCGAGCCATTCTCGCCTCAGACTCACGGGACGTTTGTGCTTGCCCAGCAGCACCAGACAACACATCAATCAAATTCTGGAACGCACCAGCACCACTGGTGCGAGCCAACTGCTCAGCCTCAACAGCCGCCAGCACATCAGGACTGGATGCACCATACGCCTGCAAGAACTGCTCCATCGGATTCGTCACCAACCCAGCATTCACAGTCATACCCGCATACGGGTTCACCTGATTCTCACGCAGATACTGCTCCAAGCCGCCGTATCCTTCGCCAGTCAACTGCTCAGCCGCACCATAACCAGCGGCAATGTTTGCCAAAGCCTGCTGATACTGTGCTTGCGCATCTGCTTCCTCGGCGGCACTCATGCCACCGAGACGACCACTGGCAAGGTACTGTTGCAGTGCACGCTGCTGGGCGGCACGGTCGGCACGCTCATCACGATACTTCTGCAAAGCCAACGCATCCGCCGAAGACATACCAGAGCCACCGAGACCCGGAATCTTAGGAACATTAAAACCGCCAGCAGCAACAAACTCGTCATAGAGTTTTTGCGCATCAACTTCGTACGCATCACCATAACCAAGTTCTCTGCGCTGAGACGGAGTCATGCCACCGAAATAAATTGATTTTCCACCCATCCCACTTTGGTATTGCTCAACAAACCGTTCCTGAGGCGTCTGGGCAAACGCCTCACCACCTATCGTTCCACCAATGTTCCAAGGAGCATTCGGCTTTACATCATAAACAAGTTTCGGTGTAGTACCCGGATAAACCTTGAACCCTCTATTAGTCTCAACCATCGCTACGCTCCCGCCCTATAAGCCAGAATACTTCTGGCACTCTCCGCTATTTCCTTAGCCTTTTCCGACTCCAAATCCTGCAACGCAGACTGAAACATCTCCTGACGGCGACGCTCCGACAAGTCATACCCCATAGCAGACTCAGCCAACTGACGCTCCATGTCCGACTGCTGACGAATTCGCTGTTGAGCGAATTCACGCAACGCACGATTCAGCACACCAGAACGAACATTAGGGCCAGACAAACCACGACGACCATACGAAGACACCACCTGAGGCGCAGCCTTCTCGTATTCACGCACAAGGTCAGCGACACCACGCCGACCACGCTGCTGCGAAATGAACTGCTGGTATGCGTTCATCGCACCCTCGGCAGCATAGTTCTGTTGCAAACCCCGGCGACGTGCCTCGTAAACGCTCGGGTCAAACACCGACATTACGCACCCCTTCTTCTCATCGTCATCATCCGATTCACATAAACATCTTCACGAGTCCTCTTCAGGGACTCGACATCCCGCTTCAACGACTCAATCTCCATAACCAACGCAGCCACAATTGCACGCACAGCAGTAGCATCTGCTGTCGTCAAAGTGGTCAGGGCGGGGATGCGAATCTCTTGCATCACCCAAACACCTGATTGGCCAAAATGTTATTCATCGATGGACCACCACCAGCACCGGGAGCCAATTTTGCATCAGTAACAGCACCATCGGCAATCTTTGCAGTCGTCACAGCACCAGAAGCAATCTTTCCCTCCACCACAGCAGAAGTAGCCAACTTTGTGCTCGTGATAGCACTCGCATCAATGTTGCTGCCATCTGACAAACCCTCGGCAAACTGTTTTACAGCAATGAAGTTAGCATTTACCTCACTAGCCTCAGCCGTAGTCGCATCAACAAAAGTGTTCGGAATGTTCAAGGTAGCCATCAGCCAGTAACCTTTCTCACGTTGTACTTGTACGAGATACTGTCAATGCCCCAAGACAAACCATTAGGGCCAGTCAACAACAACTGGACAGACCTCGCAAAACCAAGATTGTTTCCTTTCAAAACCTGTGCACCCTCAGAGTCGTAACCCCAAATGTCAGAACCCCAAGTTCCAGAACCCCACAACATTCCACCAGACGAAGCAGGCAACTCGATGTTAAAATTCTTTCTCTCGTTCCCAACAGCCTCCTCATAGTTGTGAAACACTTTCACATTCAGATTCCTTGTGGTATCAACCTGCTTTACAACCATGTCAGGACGGCGGAACATCTTCTTACTGGAATAGTTGCGACCGTCAACCCAACCAGTCCTGTAGTAACTCGCAAACCCAGTCTCCACACCAGCCAACAAATCCTTCTCGTATTCATACATGTCAACTTCAAGTACCCGAGGAATTGACGGATGGCACATCAGGTGCCGTGTCACGCCAGTTGAATCAATCCAGTCACATCCACCAATCGGCGCTTTTCCATCTGCGATGGAATGCGCCACCCAAGCACCACCCTCACCAATTGTCGGGTCATACACAAAACAAACAGAAGGATAATCAACAGAAGTCACACGAGAAAACGGCATCGACAGCCACACACGCTTATTCACATACGAAAGAAAAATTTCTTCATCCTCAGCAGAATTGATGTATCCGAGTGGATACATCGACTTCAACCGCTCAAACAAATCAAGAACCTGAGAACCGTTGTAGTAATACAAACCCTGTGGGTGAGAAAAGAAATACACACCAGTCGGACCAGACGCAATGTGCTCGTGTGAAATTGCACCAAGTTGCGTAGAAACCTCAACAACCTGAAAATCATTCGAATCATAACCGTAAACAACAAACATTCTGTTTGTCTTAAACACAACCAACTGACCAGCAACAGAAACAATCGCCGTTATGCCATCACTGCCACCCTCAAAATCAATGTAATCATCCTCAGCCCAGTTGTCTGGTATTGCCTCAAGCGACCAGCGAACCCTATTCGGATAATGAACACCATTTTCTGTAAGGTGAGCAGCAAACATCTTGTTCGCATGAACACAAATGTGTTCTGCGGTTGGCATCTTGTGCGCAGAAACATCAGGGGTTGCCTGCCAAGCATTCGGATTCGTTCCACTAGCAGTCAAAGCCTCGGCATACGTATCGGTAGGCAACCAACGATACCCACCATTTCCTGATGTGCCCGTAGTCATGTACATGCGTGGACCCCACTGAGCCATGCAAGACCCGTGCGCCGAAGAAGGCGCAACGGGATTACCAGCAGAATACTCAAGCACAGAAAAATTACTACCAGAAGAATGCAGCACACGAGTAGCAGTACTCAGCATCAATCTAGCGTTCTCACCATTCAACGGATACAATCTGTTCGGCGTCCAAGTCACACCAATAGCCGTAGAGTTGATTTCCCTCATTGCACCCCGAGTAAACAAACCACCACGAGGGTCAACCTCAACATTCAACATGTCAGGTGACTCATTTCGTGCCAACTGAAACTGGTCAGCACGAAGATTCAAACCGCCAGTAAAGTCATCAAACCGTTCAGTGTAAATCCTACTCATTGCCCAAGCGTCCCACCAAGAGTCTGCAACCAACGCCTCATCGTCGGATACCTGCGTCCACCAGACATCACCACTGGTTGAGCCGACGAACCACGCATCAAATCCCTTCGAGCAAACGCAACACCTTCCTCAAACGAACGCATGTGCATTGCCGACAACTCAGCGTCCTCTTGACGCTGGTATGCACGACCAAGAATAAAGTAAGGCAAAATCTGATGGAACCACTCGTCCATGTCAATAGTCAACGCAGTATTTGTCAACCAAGTGTAAGTAGGATTACGGTACGCACGCACAGTAATTGGATACACGCTGTCTGGTTTTGGCCACAGATAAATCTTCTTATCCCAAAACGAAAAGAAATACGGGCGACTCGGAGTATCCGTGTTGCCCAACCAAATCTCCTCCGCTTCAGCGTTAGAAATCAAAGTGAACCGCTCACCAGAAGCGCTAGTGTCCACAATCGAAATGATTTCACGAATGTCACCAATCGTGGCAATGTCATACTCACGCTGATTAGCAACCGTGTTAAAAGTATAAGTTTCCTCCAAATACGGCCACTTGCGCTCCAACGCATAAATGCGCTGGAACCCTTCACGGGCGTACTGGTCAATCACCGAATCAGGCAAGTCAACCTCATCAAGGTCAGCCATGCCCCTGACCTGTGCCCGCAACTCAACAATAGTCAACATTTAGGCTTCCTTCATTGAGCGAAGATGACCAATGCAGAAATCCGTGCCTTTGGCACGGGGACCCTCACAGGTATCATCGTTCGCAATACAACGGTTACGGCCCTCATACGGAGCCGAGGCAGCCGCTAGACGAGCACCGTCAATAGCGGCCAATCTATAGCCCGTAACAGGTTTTCCGTATAGGGCGTGGGCGGGGACAGAGTTTTTCATCATCACCCTTTAGTGCCCTTTGTTACCTAGAACCTAGTATTTGCCAGCCTTCTTGGGCTTCGCCATCTTCCCCTTGCCTTTCGACTTGGGGTAAGACGAAGTCTTTGTGCCAGCCTTCGGGCTGGAGTCAGCGTGGCTTGCGAGAATGCGATACTTCTGCGGCATTTCAGTACCCAGCCCCACGAGGCGGACGAGCATTCTTGCGACGCATGCGGTCCTTGGCATCACCCGTGCCTTTAGTTAGATTCATCTTGCGTGCTGGTGGCTTGTAATCCTTCGCATCTCCCGTTCCCTGAGTCAGATTCATCTTTCGCATTGGAGCCCTGTAATCCTTGGCATCACCAACATTCGGCCTCGTCTTGGCACCAGTCGTTCCAGCGGCCTTCTTCCTTGGCGCACCAAAACCCTTGCGAGAAACATTCCCAGACTCAAACTTCTTCCTGAGAGCAGCACGGTCAACTGGCTTTCCCTGTGCTTCTAACTCCTTGGCTCGTGTCTGCACGTAGTAACGCTTTCGTGCGGTCTTGGCACTAACGCCACGCTCTTTTGCTTTAGCAACAAACTCTTTGCGTTCTGCACGACGCTTTGCCACATTTTTTCCTACCTTTGGCATTATTTGCTACCCTTTTTTGCTCGGGAAGCCCTAATCCTACGAGCAGTCTGGGCACGCTCACGACTTTCCGAACGCATGTAAGCCTTGTCCGAACCAATCTGCCTTGTCTTTCGTGACACCTGTTCCTTCAGTCTGTAACTTTCCCAGAATGGGCCGACGTTGTCCTTCAGGTCCTTGGCAAAATTTGCAGCACCCTTCATCCCGCCATACCTTTTGGGATTCGCATAAACTGCATCATTATAAACCTTGGATACTGCTTTACCAACTTGCTTATTGTACGTGTCAAGGTATCCCTGTCCGCTATTGGTTGTCTTTTTGCCGGTGCTCTTCTTCTTGCTTGCCACAGTGTTCTCCTAACTATAAATCAAATTGGATAAGGGTCGGGGGTTTCAGCCCCCGACCCGAACCATGCAACCTTAGGCGGTTGCGTCCGTGATAACACCCTGCTTCGCAGCGTTACGGCAGGTGAGGTTGCCGTAGCACATGATGAGGGCGTAACGGGCATCGAGGTTCTCTGGGCGGACAAACTCCGTCTGAGCGAACCACTTGCCACTGTGACCGACCAGCGACAGGTACTTGCTGTTCAACACGTACATGTAACCAGCGGGGCAGTGCACATCGTACACAACAGGGGCAGCCTTGAACAGCAGGTTCTGGAATCCAGCATCAGCCGTCTTGGTGTCCGTGTAGCGCAGTTGTGGCTGCAGCAAAGCCTCGTACTTCTGGTACAGGGTTTGCGTGGTCAGAATCATGTCGGGGTGGTCATTACCAACCGACACGGTGTTGTAGGCAGTCGCCATGTTCGTGAGGCTCAGCGTACCCGAGTTCGCATTTACATACGAACGCCAGAACTCGTTGCCAGCCGTGGCACGGTTAATGCCACCCACAGTGCCCACCGAGGACACGAGGTTGCCAAGACCGTTCCAATCCTTGCCCGAGTTGCCGGTGCCGTTGCTAAAGAACATCTGGTTGAACGACTCACGCATCGACTCTTCAGCCTGCATAATCTTCGCCTCAAGCAGGTTGATGATTTCCTGCTCGCCGTTGTTCTTCGCCTCTTCAATACCCGAGATGGCGATGGATGCAGCGTACTGCTTCCAATCGTACTCGGCTGCCGTGATGCCTTCCTGAGCGGTCAACGAAATCGTGTCGTAACCACTGTACGAACCCACGGTTGAGTTCTGACCGTAGATGAGCGGCTCAACAATCTTCGTGCCACCGTTGAGCATGCGAATGCGTCCACGGTCCATGAGGAAGTAAGTGAGGGGTCGTGCGGTGAACACGTTGTCGGTCAACTGGTTGCGATAGTTCGCAAGCGTCGTTGACAGCAACGCATCAAAGTTGGCGTTTCCAGCCATGATAGTTTCTCCTTAGAGGTAAGTGCTAGACGTCAATTTGCCGTTTTGCGGCTTCCCAAGCGTCTCGCAACGATGTGATGGGTCTCGCAGAAACATCGGCACTCGATGCACTTGAACCGCCGCTCACCACAGACGCCTGTCGCTTCGCTTCACCAATCTGCTGGGTTTCAACCGCCTTCTTCTCACGAATCTGGCGGATGGCCTTAGCATCCTCGTAAACCTTGTCAAAAGCAATCTGCTTGTAAACAGCCTCCAAGTCCGTTGAACCAATCGCCAAAGCCTTGGCGACCACTTCATTGGCATCAAAGTCTGAGCCGTACTTCTGCTCCAGCGACTGCACAGTCCGTTCCAACTCGTCCATCGCCTTCTGTTGTTCGAAGGCTTGAACTCGCTGCTCCAACTGTCGGTACTGCTTTTCCACCGGGTCCATGTACAGTTCCTCTTCCTCGGAAGGGGCTTGCTGATTCAGACCATAGTGCTGTGAAAGCAGGTCCAAGGTTTCCTTCGGATTCTTCTGCAAGGCTTCCTGCAGGGCTGCACCAAATTGCACCTGTCGCCGTTGCTCACTGAGTTCCTGTGTCTTGCGGGTATAGTCCGCTTGACGCTGGTATCCAGAGAGCGCCTCTTTCAAAGGAACCCGAACATCTTCCCCATCAACAGTCACGGAAACATACTTGTCTCCGAACTCGTCAACAGGAAGCAGTTCAATCTGCTCCTCGGTCAAGGCATCAACTGCGTCCTGAACCTCTTGAGATTGTCCCAGTTCTTCCACTGGGGTCTCTTCGACCAGAACCTCGTCGCTTATAATTTCACTCATTATCAGAGTCCTCCAAGGGTTGCTCTACTTAGTGGGTAATTCCGTTACATGCCCTGAGGCGGTAACGCTGTATTTGGCAGCGGATTACCCGCAGCCAACAACTGTGCCAGAATCTCTGGCGGAATGTCCGTGGGCATCGGCAGCCCACCAGTGGGCATGCCCTCCATGCCAGCAGGAACCGCAGGCATTGGGTTTGGCGGCATCGGAGCAGCCTCGGGCGGCATACCCTCGGGCATGCCTTCAGGCATGCCTTCTGGCATCGGTGGAGGAGCAGGCTGAACAAACGAGCCAGCGTTCTTAATACCAAAACCGTACTGGAGAACATAATTCGCCAACTTTGGCATGTCGATAATCCCTTGACCAGCAAACGGAGCCATCGCATCCACCACCTGCAAAGCCATCTGACGGCGGAACGACTCATTCACGGGGGCGGTAGAACCGCCCTCAACATCAAAGTCAAACTCGCCCTTCACATAGTCACGGTCAAAGTTCAACCAAGCAGGCATCGAACCTTCCCCGACAATCCGAATCGCCTGTTCACCAGTCATGTACTGCTGTGCCAGCATCACAAGACGGCGGGCACAATCAGCAATCGTACGCTCAATGGCGGCCAACTTGTCTGAGGCACGGGCATTAGCAGCATCTTGTGCAATGGCCGCCTCGGTCGCTGTGCGACGAATCTCAGGCAGAGCACCACGCATGTACTCTGATACGCCCGATACACGGTCAATGTCAGACGAAATCAGGTTCGACTGGTTGTAGAACTCTGGTGGGCTAATGACGGCAGGCATCGGTGCAACCACATTATTTAGACCGTCCTCAGAAACCACAGGAACCATCACATTGTCTTCATCGGACTCCAAGGCGCTACGACCATCCGAGTCAAACGCCGACTCCTTGTACAACCACTTGCGGGAGAACCTCTTTCGATGGTTCATCATCTGTGTGCGAGTCTCGTTCAACTCCAACTGCAAAGGCTCGATGGCTTCCAGTTCACCCATCGGGTAAAAGTAATCGGGCACATCGTAGTTCCTAAGCATCACAAATGGATGCCCGAATGAGAACGGGATTTCGATGGGGCTGACAAGGAACTTGTCGCCCCCGTCACAGAACACCGACATCTTGTTCTTGTCAATGTCGTAAAACTCCCAAATCTCCACATACCCGTCCTGCTCCTCGTAGGTTGTGCGAGTCTTGCGACGGTCATCAATCTTCCACTTTGAGTAGTGCGAAGGCGAAGCCTCTTGACGGGCAGCCGAGTTATACCGCTTATCCTTCTTCACTTCCGACAATGGTCGTCGGATGCGTTGAGCAATCCAACGAATGTCCTGCATGCTGGTCGCATCTGGGTCAACAAACACATCGAACGGTGAGATGCGCTCAACGAATGGGCGGTCCTCTGTAATCTTGATTTCGCTCTCAGACACAGACTCTGGCGCTGTGGATGCGAGTTCGTCGGTGAACTCGTACTCGCCTTCTGAACGCTCAACAAATCGGTACCCGGTCTTCAGCCAGCCGTGCCCCACAACCAGCATGTCTTTTACTGCTCGGCGGAAATCACGCTGACAGTCATAATGCCGCCACCAATAGTTGACAATCGCCTCAGTCACCACCGCACGGTCAGCATCCTCATAACGCTTAGCGTTTACCGTAATCTTCGGATGATTCACCGAAACACTAGGACCAATCACGTTGATAGTAGCAAACGCAATGTTAACCAGCAGACGGTCCTCGTCTGCGGTCGTACGATAATGCTTTCCTCGATACAGGTTTATCATTCGTTCCCACAGGTCGTCGTAGTTTTCCTCACGACGCCACTGACGAGACTGCTCGATGCGGCTGCGGTACTTGGCGATAATGTCCCTGTTAGAAATTCGTGCCATTAGTTATTTTCCCTTTTACCCTCATGCCAGCCAATGTGCTGGTCCAACTTGGAAGCAACCCTGTCTATCCTGTTGCCAATTGATTTCAGAAGAATAGTGTTGTGTGCGTGCTGTTCGCTGT
>Ga0208795_1000379_pt1 | contig 22026 bp, 12 predicted proteins | sample CB_VirMetaG_6_FD_184541 | JGI IMG/M metagenome (GOLD analysis project Ga0208795, IMG submission 184541) | Freshwater to marine saline gradient viral communities from Chesapeake Bay - CB_1508_2 Viral MetaG (SPAdes) (version 4) | ecosystem: Environmental > Aquatic > Marine > Coastal | place: USA... | reverse complement strand
TTTTTAATATTGCCCGTTGTTGTTACGTTAAACACTCCAGGATTACCACTAATAAGATTAGCAGGTGAAATTAAAGACGCTATTAATTGGTCAGTTGTGGTTATATCTCCAGTCGGTACATCAACCGCTATTGTATTATAGTCGGGGTCATCTATTGCCGTTACTAGTTTAAAATAACCACCAACCGCTGAGGCTACATTTGTAGCGTATAAGCTTAAGGTTGAAGGTAAGTCATTCGCCGTTAAATAAGTGTTATTATCAATAGACCCATCGGCTTTTAAGAACTGTGTATCTACACCACCAGCTTTAATTAATGAGGTTGCAGTAATATTGAACGCCCCTAAATCTACGTTGCTTGTAGCACCGCTATATGGCACGTATGCAGTTAATGCACTTCCATAGTCAGGAACATTTAGTACTCCTGTTATGTTATCGTATGTTGAAACACCAGAACTACCAGTAGTCGTTAAACTTATAGCTGCCCTAGCCCTTGCATCAGTAAAATATAATTGTGAAGGTCTGCTAGGTAATGTACCTGCTCCCTCTAATACATCTCCTGTAACTAAACTTACTGTACCAGTGTATCCATTTACGGAAGCTACTGCGTCAGTATTGTCTACCTTCTCCCACGTTGTACCAGCAAATATTGCCCAGTCACCTATCTTCCAGTCTGTAATGCCATCTAAGTTTGTTGAGCCATCTACACTAACTATGTAGTAGTAACCATTAGTACCTACGCCACTAGCTAGTGCAGGAGTGTTTGTGCTAGCATCCCAAACTCCTTGAAAGATACTTCCACCTATCAGACCATTGATTTGATTTTGAACCTTGCCAAATGCCTGTAAGATAGAGTCTGTTGAAGCAACCGTTCCACCTGTAATATTAAGTCCTGTAAGAACCTTTCCTATGACTGCACTGTTTACTAGAGTAGGTGATGCGTATGTGCCACTTAGCTCTCCTGAAGCAACAATACCTTCAATAGTAGTTAGGTATGTTGAGTTATCGTATGATATTGTAGTGCCACTAATCTTTACAAATCCTGTTCCGTTTAAGGCATCTTGCTTACTATTGAAAGTAGTCCAATCAGTTGAGCTTACCACACCTCTATTAGATGCACTCGCAGTAGGTACGTTTAAAGTTATTACTGGAGTAGTTGTACTGTTAGCTACTGTTGAGCTAAGGTCTGTTCCTGTTGTACCTAATGTTAAGGCAGCAACCGAAGTTACTGTACCAACACCAGCTCCACCAACTAACGCTATCGTTCCGTTGGCATCAGGTAAATTATAAGTATATGTGGTGCTTCCTATTATTTTTTTAATAGACTCCCTTAATGTCAAGTTTCTTACACCGTAAACATCTCCATCAGACTCTATTGAAACTTGGTCTGTACTACTTTGGAATCTAGCAATATCTCCTGCTCCACTCTGCTGAACAAATAAAGTAGGAGAGTTTTCGCCTAATGTTGTATTGTTTCTAAATGAACCAGCTACTGAATTATCAAAAGCAAACGCACCAATTACTGCTGCTCCATCTCCTGTTCCAGTTGCATTTATTCTATTGCTAGTTATTGTAGCACTAAATGTTTTAGCTCCTGTAATGGTTTGAGTAGTATCTAAGGTAACATAGCCTGTTAAGTCAGGAGAGTAGTTAGGTATGTTTAACGTAGCCCCAACCAAAGTGGCCGCACCGCTCGAACCTGTTGTTGTAAGTGTAATAGTGTTCTGCTTACCGGCCAAACTTGTTGTTGTTCCATCTCCTAATAATATATCGTCAGAAGTGCCTAAGTACTTTATAATCCTATTGGCTAAGAAATCGCCAGTATGCTTAAAGGTACTTGCAGGACTAAGGCCAGTCTCAATTTCGAGATAGCTTAACTTATACGGAACAGCCATTTTAGCTTAAATTAAATTTTAAATAAATATTATTTCAATGATATCGCTTTCATCACCAAACCCATCAAAACCTACCACAAGGTAAGTAATAGGGAAGTACTGTACTGTGACTGGAATACTATCAATGAATACGCCATACAAGGGTGATGTAGGAGGGAAATCTGCCGACAAGTCGATGTAATAACCTATTGATGCGTTGTAAAGGATGTCTGCTCCAGACTTGATAATAACAGTCTTTGTATTTCCTCCAATAACAATCGTGATAACACTCTCGCCAATACTTTGGTACTCTTGATTGATAGTATTGTAAACGGAGTTAAAGCTATCTACCTGTTGGCATTTACTAACTAACACATTTACTAAAGCATCGTAATTAGATAAATCGTTGCGTATATCATAATTCTGCTCCAAAGTAGTATAAAGGATAAATATATCCCTCTGCCTAAATTTAAGCTCATTGTATATGTCTGAATACAAATACAAAAAATTGTCCTGTATTCTATCAGAAACTATTAATATCGCCCTTCTTGCCCTAAGCAATTGAGCCTGTATGTATTCAGGGCTTAACATTATAGTACTTGGTTATTTATAACATTCTGTCCTCTATCTAACGCTTCTTGCGCACCTACCAAAGAACCATATAATACCGATGTCTGAGAGTTTACTTGCTCCAAAATAACATCAATCGAGCTTAACTGTGCTTGAATATCCGCAACACCTGCTAAGTCACTAGATAAGAATCTAGCAGCTTGAATGTTATACAATCCTTGCTCTAAGTATCTATTTAGTGCAACTTGATTAGTCGCTACATACACTGAAGTTGGGTCTATAACAGTAGGCGTTAAGGCCATTGAAACAGTTAAAGCCAAATCTTGTGTTAGTCCTGTTAATGAAATTACTCCTGTTGGGTAATTCACAAAACTAAAAGGGATTGGATTTGCATAGCCTGCCAATGGATTGTTTTCCGAATCTAGTACAGTTAGCGTTCTATTTGTATAGGTTTCGCTATTCTCGTTTACGGTAGTATCAGTAACAGTAAATGCCGATGGACTTGCTGCTTGACTGACAGTGATTGTAGCTGTTATTGCCATGATTTACCTCCTTATGCTGGTGTTGTGTTTACTGCGACTTGTGCTTCTGCGTTGTAGATAGCTTTACCATCTGGAATCTCTGCGAAAGAAACTAGTGTATCTCCATCAGCTGCACTTGCAGGTAACTTATCTAAAGTCAAAGTAAATACAGGCTTACCACCAACGCTAGTAATAGCAATGGTAGCTACGGCAGTAGAATCTCCACCAATCATCCATGCTGAACGTGTAGAGTTAAAGATTTCGATGTTTGAAGGCGTAATATCTGCATTTGTAAGGTTTGAAACTGCAACTTTTTTTGTTGATGCAGTAAATGCTGTCGTGATACTATTACCTACCCCAAATTGTATTTTCATATTTGTCTTTTTTGTTAAACAAATATAAGGGTTGAATTTGAGGTATTTTTAATCTACGATTACGCCAAGCTCATCCATTTTCTTCTTGTATTTCAGTTTAATTTTTTTAGTAGCGTATTCTTTTGCATCTGACATTAGTACCTTTTTGATATCGGAAGCCTTATCCCTTATGGTACCATTCTCAATCATTTTATTGATTTTATTATTGAATTTAGTACTTTCTTCTTTATCTTCTATATACTCATCAATAAGCTCTTTTCTTTCATCCATAACTTCTGGATAAAGCTTATAGTCAATATTATCAATAGTCATTTTTTCAATGTCTGGGTTAATCTTACCTATAACTTCTCTAGCTTTTTCGGTAGCTTCTTTTTTAATTCTAGTCATTTCCTTTTTGAAATCTTTTTCATTCATCTTGGAATACTCATCATAATTATCTAATAGCTCCTTCTTTATATATTGACCTTTTCCTTTTGAGAAATTAAAGAACTCTTCATCTGTCAAAGCCCTTTCCTTGTCTTTAACTACATCATAAATCTTTTCGCTTTCCCTGCTTATTGGGCCAAAAACTTGTTTTTTATCAATCAAGAGTTCAATAGCTTTATTTGGCTTTCCAAAAGATAAAAATTTGTCGGTATCGGGAGATATAGGGTCTCCAAGTATATTTATTTTATCAAAGTAAATATCTCTAGCATAAGGAATGTCTTGTAAAAACTTACCAATTATATTCTTAGTTGTTTCTTTTTTGTATTCTCCTGTAATGTCTTGTACAGCTTGTGAAACTTGGCTAAATAAATTCGGTATTAATAACGCTTTAGCAGCACCAGCACCAGCTCCAAGTAATTTTTCAACAATAGATTGTTGCTTTTGTATATTTCTTGAATCTAAAACCGAACTCAATAAATTTCCTAACCCATCTAAAAATGTTGATTGGAAGAATGTAGACATAGTCATTCCTGCCGACTTTGACATCAATGAAATTATAGTTTCATCATCAGCATCGCCATACTTAATCATATCATTAATGTTTCCAATATAACCTAAGCTAGCAATAAATGGAGCGTACTGATAAGAAAACCAAGGACTATACTCACCATTAGGTAGCTTAAATCTTAGTGAATAAGGCTGCCATCCAGCATCTTGAAGTGTAGCATTTTTTACATAATCTCCAGTTCCATTTGCTGTAATTTCCAATATCGGCTCATCATCTTCTCCATGAACTTGTGTTAATACGAACGCAGCAGCCATTAAAGTTGTTCCTATTATGCCTTTGTAAAGCAAATCGGTTCTTTTCTGTTGAGTTAACGGCTCACGTCTAAAATTAGTAAACCCACCTTTCTTTAGTCTAGCAAAAGCAAGAGGAGTATAGTTTATGGTTTCATTAGCTACGTTAGCAATAATATTAGTAAACGGTATAGCATACCTCAAAATTGGAACGCCACTAACCATAGTGTTTATAGCACTTGCGGCTAATCCAAGTCCTCCTTTTGGTGGGTAGTTAAATGTTCCTTCGGCAGCAAATTCAGCAGACTCATTTATTATATCAGAGCTTCTATTCTGTTCAACTAAATCATAAACTCTTCTTCTTCTATCTATTTCTGCTTGGTAAAGTGCAGACTTTCTCTTTTTTTCCGAAAGGCCTTTATCGTTTATAGCATCAACTTCTTGCTCATATTCTAATTGTGCTTTTTCCCTTGCCGCTTGATATTGCTCATCCGACCTACCTACAAGCTCAATAGCTCTATTTAGTTGATTCATTGTAGGCTTGTCTTTGCCTTCTTTAGAAGCTTCCTGCGAAGCTAATTGATAGGCACGCATTTCTTTCAGTCCTTCAAAAAATATAACGTCAGCGGCAACCATAACTCTTCTAACATACTTTAGTTTTGAAGCATAATCAAGTGCCTTAGATACCGATGTAGGTAATCCTTTTATTGATTCACCAAAACTAGTTCTTTCTAAAAGAGAAGGAATTTCTGCTTTCCCTTTTATCGGACTATATCCTGTTCTTAACACTTCCTTCCCCTCTAATAATCCTCTTTTAATACCATTTACTAATCCTTTGGTAATAAATTTTGCATTTTTAGGATTTTGAGCAATTAAACTTCCATAAAGCGTTGCTGTATTTATTGCGTTTGCACCAAAGTTTACCACTTGTGTATTATATCCCGAAAGAATGTTTGCGTACCAAACAGCAGTAACTACATCTAACACAGAAACTCCTTTTATATTCGCTTGGTAGGCTAATAAATCTTCAACAGCCTTACGTTTTTTAATCGGGTCTTCTGTTTTTTGTACAATAGTAGCGAGTCTTTCTATTTCTCTGATATTAGTTTCCGTAAGAGTTGGCCAGCCCATTTTGTCGCCATATATCTGAACTATATCATCTGACCTGAAAGCACCCAAGTTTGTCATACGGATAATATCGCTTTCCATAGAGCGTATCTCGGTCTTTTTTCTTTCTCTTCTAGAAAATATCTTAGCTAGTATTTTTGACTTTTTTTCAGTAGCTATCCTATCAAACTCTTTCTCAATAGCTTGCGCCAATGATTGCGCCTCTGCCCCAGCTAGTCCTGCATCATTAATTAATTTATCGACTAGAGTTTGTTTTGTATTATCAACAACTGTATAATGCTTAGTCACAATATCGTTTATAACGACACCCATTTCCCTAAGACCTTTATTAATTGAACGAGTAAGTAATTTGTCACTAAATGGCTTGTCTAGTATTTCACCGAAGTAAGCATCAATAGCTTCCAAAATCTCTGGCATATTAGCATACTTTTCTTGAAATTCCTTTTGGGTTTGCTCCCAAACGTCTTTATATTTTTCAAAGTTTTTAAAGGCATCACCAATAACTTCAATGTCGGGTCTTTGCGTAGCCTTTTTCTTACTTACTTCTGGCAACAATTCAGCCATCTTTAACCTCATATTTTTAACAAGGCTATCCGTAAACTGCTCTAGTGAAGGATTTCCGCTAATATCTTTTTTAATGTTTGTTACGACAACATTTTTTAATCTGTTGGCTGCAGACTGCTTGTATTGCCCCCATAAACCATCTTCTTTGCTTATCTCTTGTAATTTAGCAATAGCTGTTTTTTGAGCCTTTTCATCTTTTTTATCAATGGCCTTTTTAAGTTTTTCTACCCAAACAGAACCTTCCTGTTCTAATATTTGAGTATCCACCTCGGCATCTGTAAGAAATAGATTATTATCGTAACCAGATTCAATTAATTGTTCTCTAGTTCTTGCATAAATATCTTTAATGTATGGTTTAATTTTACCACCCAAGTCGGCCTTCATTCTTCTGGCAAACTTATTAAAGTCTTTGCCAGTAGCTTCAATGTGATATCCTGCAATATTTATTAAATCCTCAATTGGCACACCGCCTGCAAAAGAAAAGGTAGCACCTCTTAACTTATTTTTAGCAGCAAGGTATTTGTCCCTAGTAAATACTTTATTGTTTTGACCATATCCAACAGGTAGCTCTGTGATAACAACTCCTGCACCCGGTAATGAACTTTTTTCTACAATGTTTTTTATCTTATCAAGAGCTTCATTTATTGAGTTTTTATTTATTTTTTTTAACTCCTCATTAATCTTATCAGTTATATTTTTTGAATCATCGGCTCTTTTATCTCTTTGTTTCTGAATATCTTGCCTAGCCATATAAACAGCTGAAGCAGGAGATAGCTTTGGCCATGTGCTTAAAGACTGTAATCCTTGTGCGCTATCTGTTATTTTTTCAGTTATCTTTCTAAAAATATCAACACCTTTTTCAATATTACCCTCTTCTTGGTAATTATCAATTAACTTTTGTGCAATTTTAAAACGAACAGCCATAGGAATACGATTGTTCATATCCATTATTGCTATTTCTGCATTCTCGTTACCCTTTAAGTCAATTATCGCTTGAGCTTCTTGTTCAGTTACATCATTAGGCAATTCGCTGTAATAAATTATATCTTCTCCAATAGCCTTCTTAAATTCATTACTATATTCGCTACTAGCTAATAACCTTTTAGGAGTCATTCTTTTAGACTTGCCTGCTAACCTTTCTCTTTCTAATTCAATTCCTTCTTTTTCAGCTATTCCTGTGAAATCAGCAAGTTTTTTCTTTTCGCCAGTTCTTAACTCTCTCCAAGCTGATTCTATTTCTTTGGTTTCAGATTCTTCTTCCAAATATTCAACAAAGTCTGAAAGACTATTTACACCATCCTCTTTAGCTTCTTTAGCTTTCTTAACCAGCTCTTTATGTTCCTCAAATAATTCTTTCGCCTTGTCTTTTACGTTTTCTTTTTGTAGGTCAAATTTATTAAACGCATCCTTTATCGCATCTATATTTTCATTTACAAAGTCATCTCCAGCCTTTTCTCTCATTCTAGCAATTGCACCTTCTAGTGTTACAATACCTAGCTCTGCGTATGCTTTAAATACTTTACCAAGCTTAACTGCAAATTCAAGGGCGTTTGCTCCCATGCTAAATTGGCCTCTACTTTTTGAAACAAAAGACAATAAATCATTCTCTGCATCATCCGCTTTCTTTCTTGCTAACCTTCTTTTTTCATTAAGTGTAAACTCTTTTTGCTCTAATGGTGTACCTGCTTCTCCAAAACCTTGCGCAGCAAACTCTTCGGCTTGCGCAATATCTTGCTCTGTTACGCCAATTTCCTCTAACTGTTCTTTAGGTGTTAACTTTCTTTCTTTATCAGCCTTTTTCTTTTTATTGACCGTTTCAAAACCTTTTTTAGCGGCAGCATCAGTAATATCCCACTTACCTGTCAGGTCATGATATCTTTCAAGCAATGCTTGTTGAACATTAGAAACCTTTTTGGATTTGAAACCTTTTGCACCGCCATAGTTTAAAACAAAATCAATAAAATCTTTTGGGTCAAAACTATACCCTTCATTTTCTTCATAAGACAATGCTTCTGTATCTAGCCTTCCTGATTTATTAGTAGAATCAATGTATTTTTTACGAATCTCTGGAGTTATGTTTGTTAAATCGTTATATTTTCCCCAATCGCTTTCATTTATTTTACTTGGTTTTTTACCAGAAAAATGTTCCATCAAGATTAAGTCTTTAGGGTCAGATGTCTGCTCTAATGTTGGTAATGTAAAATATTTTGCCGCAATTACATTCGGGTCTGTTTCTCTAGATATTTCGTATAACTCGGCATCCTCTGGGTCGTCAAATTCGGTTCTATCAACTATCTCTAGCTTTTTGGTAAAATTGGTATCATCAATGACTTTATCCTTAACCATTTGGTCGAGGAGTCCATCATGTAAAGCACCTAAATAATCTTCAATAGAATATTCTTTACCACCGTATGTAACTTTGCAAGGCTTTGCCATAAAATATTATGCGAATAACTTCTTTTCTAAAAGTAATAAGTTCATTTTGTCTTTAGGATTCACGCCCTCAAGTATATTTATTTTGTCTGAATATTCTGCAACCGACTTTCGTTGGATTGTTCTGTAATGCTGTAAGAAGTCAAACGTACATAAATCTCCCTTCTCAAAGACTTTAACGCTTGTATCTTCGTATTCCTCATACAAATCATATTCGATAGCGTAGGACTTGTCTAGAACATCTACAAGGTCGCTAAAATCAAGAACAGGAACATCAATTCTAGGTAGGCTAGGAGTAACATTCCAATCTACTAGATACTTCTCTATCCCTGCTGCGTGTTCAAACTCGTCTAAACTTTCCTTAGCAAAAAACTCGGCTGCCTTAAAGTAGCCTACGCCTTGACACCAATTACTTGCCGCTCGATACATATACGCTGCATTTAGCTCATCTTTTAATCTAGGCAATAGTAACTTTACTATTTCTTCTGGTAGTTTGATAGGTTTTTTCATATTATTTATGGGCAATTACCCTTTGTTTCTATTAATCCTTTTGCCTTTAGTTGGTCGCTAATTTTACGCCAATTGTCATCTATGTATTTAATTGATGGGTTTTTCTCTAAAAATGTGCGTCTGGCGGCCGCTAACCTGCTTTTCTTTGCACCGCCCTTTGTCGCACTAATATCGTTAAATAATTCAATTGCTTTTTTAAACTTTACCCTTGTTTCAACTTTTGGCTTTAATCTAGGAGCTGCTTTTTCTTTTGCAGGAGCTACTTCTTCTACTTTAGTTTTCTTTTTAGGCAATAATGGACTAATCAGATTATCGTACTTCATATAGATAGCACCATATTTGATTTGGTCACTTACTGATAATTTATCTACATCTATTTTACCATCGGCTTTATATTCAGCGTTAGGGAATTTAGCTTTAATTTCAGCTTGCTCTTCTGCTCTAAGCCTTGCTACTTCTTCTGCTTTAGCACCTTCTTCGGCAACGCCTTTAACTTTTGGTTCGGGTTTTCCTTGCTCCACTTCTTGGCCAGCTGTGGCTTCTGTGAGTACAGGTACTTGACCTGCTGTTTGCTCTTGAATGGCATCTGTTTTTGGTTTTAATAAGTTTTCTACTGCTTTGTCTAAAGATTGATTAAACTCTTTATTTGATTTATTTATATCGTCAATTTCAGACTGCTCAATATCTTCATCAAATCTTTCTTTCCATGATTCTACTGTCCAATTATCTTTTTTCTTGCTTTCCTTTAATTTTTTTAATTCAGCGTCAGCTTTTACACTATCGCCCCTCGCATTCAGTATTCTTATTCTTTTTGAAGCAAGTTCTATATCTTCATCTTTTACAACCTTACCTAAGTCATCCCTTTGAATATCGTTCGCTTTTGACCATGAAGAAAATTCATCATCTGAAAGTTTTGCAATTACATTTTCGTCTTTTAGGCTTTTTACTTCTTGTTGAAAATCGGAATACTCTTGCAATAAAGCCTTTTCTTCATTACTAAGGTTCTCATTCAATAGATTTTGACCGTTAAATTGCTTTATACCAATATAGCCTAACTTTTTAGCTTTTTCATCTAATAATGCCTTGTTATCCCCTAATGCCTTTACTGTACTCTCTACGTCTTTTAATGCACCTACGGTAGGTTCTTGGGTTGGTTGAGCTATGGTTGGTTCAACTGTTTCGTTTCGTGTATTTTTAACAAAATCTTGAAAGGGTCTATCTTCTGTACCATCAATTCTTTTTTGAATATAATTCATTACCGTTACAGTATCAGAACCCAAAAGAAATACATGCCCATTTGCACCAAGACGCTGTTTTATTTGTTCAGCAGTTTCGCCAGCTTTTATTGCAGAAGCTATTGTTCTTTCTATCCGTTGTAATTGGTAGTCATAGTCTTCTCCTTTAAGAAGTTCATTATCTCCTTCTGGATTAAACTCTTTAACAACAATAGCAGGGGAAGGGTACTGTTTTCCTATATCCTCTCCTTCTGCTTTAGGTTTACCCTCTTTCTTAACCCCTTGCTCTTTTTTGAGTTTTTCTAATTCAGCCTTTAATTCAGTTCTCGCTTCTGCTAGTAAAGGTCGCTTACCTTCTTCAGCAAACGTAGCATCGTCACCAGATAATATTGATTCTATTTCTGCTATCCTATCTGCTCTTTGCTTGGCTATTTCAGATTCTTCAGGAGCAGGAACTAAGTTCTCTAGCCTTTGGTTCAGGTCGTCAATCTTAATCTTATAGTCAGCAAAATCACCAGTTCTTTCCATTTCAGCTTCTGCTGCACGAATTTCTTTGATAATATCCTCTCTTGTTTCTATCTTAGGTTTAGGAGCTATTGGCGCTGATTCTATTTCATTGATACGCTTGTTGTATTCATCAATTTTTGCTTGAGCAGAAACCTTTGTTTCCTCACTAACAGCAGGGTCATTGACTACAACTTCAAGAGCTTCAATAGTTTTATTTAACTTAAATATTTCTTTCTTTTGAGTATCGCTTAAATTATCTGATTCTTCAACGTCTGAATCAATAACATCTACTAATTGCTTAACATTGTTTTTGATATTTTCAAAAATAAAAACCCTAGACTCTTCTGATATTTCTGGTTTGTTTAATTCTTGTTGTTGTTGCTCAATCTTATCAATAGCTTCGGCTGCTACCTTTTTTGATTTGGATGAAGTAAGACCTTTTAATATTCTACCGCCACCTATCGCAGCACCCGAAGCAACAGCTCCCATTAAATAGCTTTCAGCGCCTTTCTTGGAGAACATCGTACTTACAGCTATTTCTCCTGCTTGTATTGCATTTTTACCCTCTGCAAGAGCATTGCTATAAGCTTCTAAACCTGTCTGAGTCCATTCTGTAACACCCTCTTTATTGCTATTATGAAAAATAAGTCCTGCTTTTTGAGCAGATTTTCCCTTTAAGTTAGATAGTATACCTTTTTTAATTCCTTTTAAACCTATCTTCTCTAATTGAGCACCTGCGCCAGCAATAATAGCAGGAGCAAAGAAATCATTTTGACCTGTTTCGTATAATTCATTTACGCTGATTCCTAGTCTATTAGCCTTTGTTGAATTGTAATCATAAAGACCACCACCAACCATATCGGTATAAAGACCGACTCCAGCGGTAGGAGCAGATGTAATTACAGTACCTATCAATGATAACACTGCGCCCGAAACAGCTGCGGCAGCACTAGGCAAATCCAAATCAGTAATACTATCTACAAGACCCTTACCATACTTACTTTCTGCATTAAGCTTATCAAGTTCATTAAATGCAACCATTCTATGATAGTTTACATCTCCGCCTGCATTTAAACTTCTATATGCAGCACCGCCTAAGTCTTCTCCTAGTAAAGCGTTTAGTGTTTGCCCTATTGCTAATGCACTATTGTAAGGAAACTTTTCTAATTGATTAACAAAGTTCTTTCCTTGGTTTGACATTTTTTCACCGAATCCTAACTCCTCTTTTATTTTAAGGGTTTCTTCTGGTCTTATATATCCTTGTGCTGCATTTGCTATTTCATCTCCCTGATAAATCCTAAAAGCGTTTTCGGCATTCTCCAATTGCTTTTGAAGACCTGTTTTTTTATTGGTAAGCTTATCGGTAATTACATCTTGGAAGTCTTCACCCTTGGTTAAGCTTTCGCCTAACCTTTGCCCCTCTGTCATTTGGGTAGGCTGCATTCTAGGTATCTCTCCAAACTTTCTAAATTCTGGAGCTTGTGGCAAAGTTTCTTTAACTTGCTTCGCTGCTTGCATCACACGACCTACCTTGCCAAACTCTGTTGGAACATCCAATAAGGTAGTTTCAAACCTTTTACCTATACGTTCTTTTTCGGATTGTTTCTTCTGCTCATCAGTTAGTAATACACTAGGAACACTAGTATCTACTTGGTCTTGGAAAGGCTTTGAGCCAGTCGATAAAGGCTCTGAAATAGTCGGAGCAACGGGTTGTAAATTTTCGTTTTTTTTTAACGAGGAGAAGTATTCATCTACCGCTGACCCGATTTGCTCATTGGTAACATTATCATCAAATGTAAATGTTTTTCCGTTTGCAGTTACTTTCTTTGCCATAATTTTATTCTACAGTAAATGATATTCCACCCTTTGACTTTAATTGCTCAACCTTTTTAGGTGCATTCGGTTTTGGTGCTTGCGCTTTAGGAACAGTCGCTGTTGGTGCTTGAGATTTTTGCAATCTCTTCCATTCAGACTCTACTGCATCTAATGTCATTTTATAGAACTTATCATTTCTAACATCTGGAGGTAAGTCTGATGGATTAACCATTAGTTCATCTCCGTCATCAGTTGTTATAGTAGCCTTTAGTGCATTTTTACCACCTTTTGCTTTTGCATAACCTATTCCTGTTAGTGATGCCGAAATGCCTTCGGTTTTCTGTACATTCTTTCCTGTTTTAATATCAAAAGCCAAAGCTATTTGGGGCATCTTAAATGAAGTTGGATTGACTGTTGAATAAACAGGGAAGTCTGCGGTTACCATTTTACCGCCTGTCTTTTGTTTTCCACCACTACCAAGAATAGGCTTACCTGTTCTTGTATCTATTAAGGGAAGCTCTGTTCCTGTAAATGTTTTTGGCCCAACTTTTATGTCACTAGCAGAAACTTCATCGCCTTTAGAAGATACTGGTCTTTGATTGGCTCTAAACAATTGGTCTGAATATTCTTCTGCTGGTATTTGAGCCACCAATAAAGGTAATGCTCTTGATTTATAATCTGCATCAGACTCGCCTTCGTTTTTAGGAATCAATTTCAAAATACCCGCCTTTAGTTTAGGAGATACATCCATAGCCATTCCAAAGGCAACAGCTTGCTCTGCAACTGGAACACGTTTAACATTCCTTATAAAAGTGCCATTCATATTACCTACCCTAGTAGGGTCTTGTTCTGTTATGGACTTGATTGGTGCAAGAAGCCTTTTATTTATATCGGCAAGGTCTTTCATTGTATTTGAAGCGTCTACCTGATGCTCAAAAGTAGTATAGTCACGAATAAAATTAGGGTCGTTTCTTGATAATTTTTTTGAATTTTGAAATTTACTAACTGCATCTTCTGCATACCTTTCCCTTACATTTGGATTTAATAACATATTAGTAAACCCTTGTTCGTTCTTAGCTATATTTTTACTATCGTCTACAATTTGCTTTAGCTCTTGTATTTTTTTATTATACTCTAAATCGTATTTAATTTTTTCTCTTTGGTCTTTTACGCCAACCTTTGCACCAAAAATATCTTTGGCTTCTTGGTACTTTGTAGTAAACTCTGGAATATCAGCTTCTCTAATTCCTTCTAAACTTACTTTCGATAGCTCGTCTTGAAGCAACTTGGTTTCCTTCTCTCTCTTTAACTGCTGCTGCTGCAATAGTTTCGCATACGTGTTTACAGGACTGCTTGTGTCGTAGACCTGCGCAGCCCCACGATTCATACCCCTCGAAATATTTGCTCCTCCTATTGCCATTGCTTAAATGATATTTGTTTTAATTATTTTACTCTTGTTGAACGAGAACCGGGCATAGGCATTCCACGACCTTTAAGATATTGTTGTGGGTTAAATGCGGCTGCTTGACGAGCTAATCCGGGAGACGTAGTTGCTGTTTTACCTCCACCCACACCAAATCCACCCTCTGACATTCCCATCAATCCAACATTAGCTAAGTCACTTAATCCACCCATTACGTTTTGCCTTCCTGCACCCATCAATGCTTCGGCAGCTGCGGCATCTTCTTGGTATTTACCAAACTTATCCCACTGTTGCTTGGCTAATTGTTGCTGACCCATTACCCCACGATAACCCATCGCAGCTCTTTGATTAGCTAGTCTTGCGTTTGCATCTGCTACATCAAGATTTACACCTGCATCCATACCTGCTCTTGCAAGACCTGCAACACTACCTCCTCTACCCATTCTTCCGATTTGGCGTAAGCCTGCGGACTGATTTCTTTGTATGTTTTGTAAGCCTTGAGTATACTGTTGTTGAGGCATACCTACTCTGCCCATATTTTCAGCAATGGCTAAATTTTGAGCAAATTCTTTAGGTATTTGATATGTTGGCCTAACATTTGCTTTGGCCATTTTTTTGCCTTTAATTCCTTGGAAAATACCCTGAATGCCTTTTATTGCTGCTGGGGCTGCTGAAATAAGTGCTGCTGCTATTGCTGGTGCCATAATTTTATTCTTTTAACAAATATAGCTTTAAATATTCTATTTTTTAATTTGATACTCCTTAAAAATACCTTCTTGTTTCATTAGCTTATGGCAACCTTCTATATTGATTGCATAAAATTTCTTTTTTGATATATTGTAAACCTTCATAAGCTTGTCTACATTACACATCAAAGGTCTTGTTTCATACACCTTGCATTTATTGTCATCTCCAAGCATCTCGCACCTGCCACTTTCATCCCAACTATAAGGAAATGCTAACTCTGGTGAAGTATTAATTACGTCTTTAGCGTTGTCAATATGCCTACAACAAGCTCCGCACCCAGTACAAGGGAAACTCATTATTTAATTACGAACTCCAATAAAACTCTTCTCTGAATGAACAGCAACTGAGAATAGTCTAAGTTTAGTAGCGGCAGTTGTCTGTAATTCCAATAACAAATAGTTTCCTTTTAAAACATCACCATTGATTAACGCGCCAACGCTATTTTTATCTCTCAAGAATGAAGCACTATACACGCCCTCTACGGAGTTTATTGTTACCGTTGTGCCACCATCTACCAATGTTGATTTGGTGAAGTCTGATGCTATCAAATCGCTTATCTGGCCAAGACTAGTTTCTATTCCATCTGATGTTGTAATCATTAGCATATTGCTTTGAACCGACATACTCTCAAATGTACTCACAAATGAAACTTGTTGATTGAATGGCAAATTTACAATTGTATCGTAAGAATTACCATAAAAACTATTTCTGCTTGATGAATTGTTTTGGTGTAAGTACAAATTACCATTCTTGTATGTGTACAAGTCGATAAATAAAGCAAACCCACAATCTGGATTGTAAGTATAGAAACTAGTCCATTTATTCAATGGTTCGCTATACACAATGTTATTCTGTTGCTTCTTTGTAGTTATTACCGCAGTATTTCGGATATCGAATATCTCTACAACACAATCAGCATTTGAATAGAATGAGAATCTAGGAGTAGTTCCAGCGCAAGTCAATGTCTCTACAAAGAATCCTGAAACTGTTCTTTGTGTTCCTGCTGTCGTTCCCATAAATGGTTGAATATATCCACCAGATATACTTGACACCTTGTAGGTAAACTCATACGTTTGTCCTGCTTCGATAGTAAGACCATTTAAATAGATAGACCCTGCATTACATATTTCATGCGTTGCAATACTATCCACAAATGACCAACCAGTTGTTGGCGCTTGAAGAACCAAACTTATATCGATTGGCGTGTTTTCTAGTGTTGTGAATCCCATGTTAATATATTTAAGTTAAGCTGAACAGTCTCCACTAGTTACCCCACTTAGGTATTGATAAGAAACAGAGCTTGCTAAATCATAGATAAGAGTTTCTCCTTCTAATACTGCATAATTCCAACCCGATATACCAGTAGTTAAACCTGCATCTGTCCATAAACCCATTTCTCCTGAACCCCATACACTTACATCTGAATAAACAATTACTGGAGTGGCTTCACATACATTTGTTGTGGTAGTTCCCAATTTAACACTATAAGAATAAGTTGTAGCTGGTGTATCTATATAATTGATATCGTAAGATGTTTTAGGTATTGTATTAAACTCACCAGACATTCCATTTACTACTGTAATGGTTGTGTTGTAAGACCCTCCGTATGGAATATTTGTTAATGTGAAATCAAGGTCATAAATAGAGTTATTGTTAATAACCAACTTGCCTGTATTAGCATCTGTAAACCAGTTGAATCCTATATTGTTTTGTGGATTAGTAACTTGAGAAGTAAACAGTACAAACTCATTATCTGTATTGTCTATAAGTTCAAAAGTTACAGACTCTAATGGAGCAGAAGATGATTTACTAATACTAAACGTAGAAGGAGTATATAGTGTCGATGTACTATTTGAAACAGATATAACATCATAAACACTACCAGCAACTAGAATAAACGTAAAGTTAGCTAGATTTTCTAAATCAGGGTTTGTAATTAGTCCGCTATTGTAAATATTAACTCCATCTTTTTTTATAACTAAAGACGCACTACTTCCTGCTGGCCAAGGCTGATAATTTAAATCATGAACAATACCTATATAAATAGAATCACCCTCTAATGTTCCAGAAAATGTTCCAGTACTTGTAGAGTAAATGTTGCCTATATTTGAGCCATTCTTTACTGGTACTAGCACTATATCAACAAATGGATTTTCATCTTTTGTCAATGAGTAGTTTACAGTAACTGGTTCTTTTGTCGTAGCAGTAAATGTTGATGACTTATCACCTATAGTTAATGTAGCAGAAGTTGTTACTCCTTGTAATGCAGATGTAAGAACCCTTGCTTCAACTTCATCGTTAGGGTAAAAGAATCCAGGTGTACTTAACCAAGTCTCTTCATTTAGTCTGTATTGACCTCCAACGATTGATATATCTACTGGAGCAGTATTGCCTAATCCTCCTACTGGAGCAGATGGATCTGAATAAACACCAAAGTCTTGACCATTTACAACTCCTAATGAAAAATCATAAACACTTGTTATTCCTGGAAGTATATCTATGCATATGTTCTTGGTTATTGTAGTTGATCCACCAACTGGAATAAAGCTGTAACTAAACGTATCAGTGCCAGTAGATTCAGGAGTTGATGAATAAGTTACTACTCCTCCAACAATTGAAGATAACGTACCTTTTGTAGGTGAGCTAACTATAGCTAGTGTAGCAGGGTTTACAGTATATGACTCTAAGAAGTCCCAGTTTGAGCTATTAAATATTAATTGATTAACTGAACCATCCTTAGTTTCACTTGTAATAATATACTCCTTATTGTAAATATTATAGTATCCTATTATCTTTAATTTATTATCGTATGTATTCTTTAAGGTATTCTTAAAGTACTTACTCATCTTGCCAGATATAGGAGCTACGCCATTGTAAGATATTTGAATAGGCTCACTTCTGTATGGGTCAACGAAGTACATTGTACCGCTATACTCTACAAATGATTCTACGGCATTACCTATACCCATGTTACCTGACTCACTATATCTTATCTTATTAAGCAATCTAGTTGAGGTAGCTACGTTCTCTTGTGCTATCTGGTCTTCAATTATGGCTATGTTTACTGGTATGTATCCTACCTTTAATTCTTGAATACAAACCAATGTATTATCTCTTACTCTTAGTATCTTTATGCCACCATACTTATTGTCGTATGTAACCTTATTCTCAGCGTAGAATCTATTGATTAAGTTTATTCTTGATTTAGATAATAGCTCATATGAGTACCTGATGTCTACAGGGTACTTTTCATTCTCTGGGGTATCATAATAACTTCTTGGTCTACCTAGCTGAGTGAATTTACTTGGATAGAAATCACTGAAGTTGAAATCTTCAACAAGAAATGTTTTAATTAAACTTGGATCTGTAGCTAATGGATATGACCTAACCTTAAAATAAGTATCTGCATAACTAATTCTACCAGATGGTATATCGTGTACACCATTTGTAATAGTCAACCTATTTCCAACCTCATAGAATATAGTACTATCTAGCTGATTAGTTGAGTTTAAAGGAGAGTATAACTCCATTAATATATTATATTCTAATGGATCAGTTGTTAATAATAGTGCTGCTACAGCTTCATCTGATGGAGTTCTAACTTTTAATACGTATGTACTAAGTGTTGGATCTGTATCGTCTATTACGATTTCGTAATCTACTATCTCTAAATCAATTAATGGATTTTGTATACCATCAAACCATTTTTTTTCTGCTGTTCCAAAAATACTAATACCTAAATAATAGCAAAGAGATACCCTATCTCCTACACTAAAATCGTAATTAACTGTCGTATTAGGATTGTCTTCCTGATACTCATTAAAAGCTCTTAGATTAATACTAAATGTAGGCAAAGTTGTTGCTATAGATCCTACTTCTATTTTACCAACTACATAAGTAGTCGTTTGGTGAGTTGTATTAGGCGATATGAGCCATTGGTAGCTGTATGCTCCTTCTGGTGGTGGACTAGTTATGCTCCAATCTATAACTGGGACTTGACCATTATATTCTGCATAAGAATTTGTTTTAACTATAAACTTTCCGCCTGAAGATACAGTATCTGTGTTTGTTTGTACAGGAAATGACCTACCATATCTATCGTAATAAGCTAATCCTAACTGATAAGATGAGTTTGACTTAAGTGAAGGTATAGACTTTATTTTTGCTGTTGATGAGGCAACGAGTTCCAGTAATGGTGGCTTAGGACCTGAAGTCATTCTGTTCGGTGGAGTATTTTGATTTTCAGATCTTGTAGTAAAACTTAATACGACTCCTCCACTTTCTTCATATACAACATTGTTTATAACCGCTGGAATATTATTGCTATTTTTTACTGTAGCAATATAGTCAGAAAATCTTTTAACCATACTAAACAGGCCTCCTGATACATCTGCTGAATTTACTGTATGCTTAAATGTATAGTATAACTCTGTATTATTTAAATTAATTACATATATTTCAATTTTATCTCCTAAAGATGGAACACCACGAAATATATATGAACATCTTCTTCTACTTGTTCCTGTAAGCAATGTTGCACCTAAAGTTTCTATTCTTAATCTATTAGTTAAAACAGACTCGTATATGTCTGATTCTATATTAGGATTGAATGGTGCGACAGTTATTGTTACATTAGTATTAGGTCGAGCATATCCTTCGGTATTGTTACCTAAAGTTAATATAGTACCGTTAGAGTTAACATCTCCTCTTCCACTTATAACTTCTAGTGCCTCACACTGGTTTGGTATGTAGTCCTGTAATAAATCAGTTTCTAATACATCTACTGGTGGGTATAGTCCGTTGTTGTAAAATACAAATGAGTAAATATTTGTTACTGGATCGTATGCCTCATAAATTTCATCTAATAAGATTATAGCTGTATTTGTTAGAGCTGTTACATAACTTTTCTTTACATTCTTTATGTAAGCAAAATCTAAGTTACCTTGTCTTGCAGCTATGTTTAATTCTACTACCCTATTATCTCCTGCGTCAACACTTACTATAATACAGTTATTGTTTATAGCTACCGTTCCTGCATTAGGATTACTCTCTTCTACTGGTACTATTCTATCAGATATACTACCCCATACAGAGCTTTCATTGTCTTCATAGATATATTGTTCCCTAAATTGGAACAGTTTACCGTATAAGAAGTTAGATGGGAAGTATGTATCGTTACCGTAGACTACACTTGGTGTTACAACTGGTTGTTTCTTGATAAGCAAGAAGTCATCCTTTGTCAAGTATGGAGCATAACCATCTTCTTTTAATCTTTTAAGATTAATTAGGCATGGCTCATTATTACTATTTCTGAATATTAATAAGTCATCAACTAGTTTAATATCAGTTATATACGTTTCTGTATTTATGTTAAAAACATCTACACCATTACTATCTACTAGGTTAGTAAATAATATTGTTTCCGTATCAGTATCGTAATCTATTTCTGTTAGAACGTGTTTGTTCTGAGAGTTATAAATAAACTTGTAAATCTTTCTTACATTCTCAAACTGAGCAGAACCTACACACTTATTTATTCCATCTTGCAATGTTAACGGTATCAAAGTATTAGACTCAATAGCTACCACATAACCATCCTCACCAGATATATTACCTGTGTTTCTTACGTTATAAGCTTCTAAATAGTCGTTACCAGCTACCAGTTCTGGAGCTGAGTCGGTATCCATTCCACCGCCTGCAAAGTTCTTTAAATCAATAATAGACATATGTTAAGCTCTCGGTGCTAGTTTGTTTGTGATTCTTTGTATATCCTCAAATTCAGATACAACAATCTTATTAATACGCATTTTAGCCTTTAATCTTTCAGACTTGTATTCTCCCTTGTACTCCCTTATCATACCTTGTCCGTACTTCTTAGGGTTATCTAGTGCTGTCTTCCATCTCACGTAAGCTAACATAGCTTCAGCGGCACGACTGTCTATCATATAGTCATCGCATTCTCTATCCATGCCATCTGAAAGGTATTCTAATAAAACCTTCTCGTATTTAAACGATGGACCAAAGATAATTACACCACACTCTTCGTCTACCTTATAGTTACCCAGGTCTTGACCACCGCCACCAATACCAAACAGGTTAAATGACTGGTTAGATACAAAGAAGTTATAGTAAATGTATGGATAGTTGTAAGGTATAGCTGGGTAAGTTACAGCTCCAATAGTAGGAACGCCTTCAAATCTATCTGCCTTAAGCTCGTGACCATCGTTATAGTTACTTAACTGTGGGTTAGATCTAAGTGTAACAACCTCCCCCTTCTCATTAATAATACCTATTTTAGAATAAGATACATAATCTTCTGGAAGTGGAGCAGTTTTATTTGCGTTCACATCTATTAATGCAGTAGAGAAGTTTCCTGAAACATCAGTATTAAACTCACGTACACCTCTTACACCTATATTGTACATCCTTCTAAACTCGTGTGAGCTAGAGTCCTTACTATCTATAAGTTCAGCAATTATTGTTTTAAGACCGATTTTGCTCATTATTGTATATTTTGTATGCTATCTCCATCATTACTATAATCTGTGCCTAAGCGTGCCAATGATAACAATCTATTTAAAACCTTATCTATGATTTCAGATTCGTAGTTCTTAGGTATGTTTAACTGAGCATCTAGTATGTTACCACTTGGTGCTGCACCTACCATACTTAGTGTTACATTAGCAAATATGAAACTGTCTGCATTGTCGTAGAACAACTTACCATCCTCTATGTAGTAATAAACTACGCCTCTTATACACGGAAGGAATGCTTGAGCAAACCTATCTTTGTTTTTAATGGGTATAAATGTTTTACTGTTCTTTTTGTTTATAGCTACAGATACAATCTCTTGATTATTTGGTAATGCCGCTGGTATAGAAGGTAACACTGAGTACTTCTCCTTTGTAACAGGATCAACCACTACAGCTACATTCTTAAACGTACTAGTAAATGAATCATTAGAGTAAGTTACATCTCCGTTACTACTATTCTCAAACGCATTCTTACGTGCCATCACAGCAACCTCTTGGGCTATCATAGAAGCAACAAACTTCAATGTGTAAGAACTATCATCACTTCTTACACCCTTGTAGTACGATGTAA
>Ga0208795_1000376_pt1 | contig 22055 bp, 37 predicted proteins | sample CB_VirMetaG_6_FD_184541 | JGI IMG/M metagenome (GOLD analysis project Ga0208795, IMG submission 184541) | Freshwater to marine saline gradient viral communities from Chesapeake Bay - CB_1508_2 Viral MetaG (SPAdes) (version 4) | ecosystem: Environmental > Aquatic > Marine > Coastal | place: USA... | reverse complement strand
ATCAATGTTTTTATTCTATACATTTCTTCAATTAAGTCATATGGTCTAGCATTTGAAGCGTGTATATCATCAAACTCAACACCAGTGATAGGGTAAACGTTTTCATATAACCAATCCTGAACAACATCTCGAATCTCATATCCTATCTCATTAATATCATCTTCAGTTATTGGTTCATCTTCAGTATTATACATTCTATTTAACTCATCAATATTACTGTAGGTATATAAATCACCTATTTCATATCGATTACCATTAGTGAATGGAGTTACTGTTGATTTTGGGTCGATTGCAACATCAATATTGTTAACTAAAAATTGTCTTGCTTTACGTTTATCACCTGGTTTAACCTCAACATCGATATAATAATAGCTAACATCGTAATTCAAAATCTTAAATCTTAAATCATAACCACCTTTAATACTATTAATAAATTTTTTAGTTGTATTTCTCATGATTTGGTCAATACCATCCAAACCTAAAGTTTCACCAATACGTTCATCTATTTCAACTTCTTCAGCACGATTAATACCAAGATATTTTTTTACCTCATTATCAACTTTAAGACCTACAATATCAAAGTATTTATCGACTTTATTCATAACAATAAATATAAGTATTCTTAGTTATCGGAATTGATTAACGCATTAAGAAATATAATAAATGGAATTGGCCATATTAATATTATAAAGAATCTACCCCAAAAACCAACTAACGGTAATCCCCTATATACACAAGCTAAATCCAGTGTCATAACGAAAAGAATACCACAGAAAAAATAAGTACTCATTTGCAAAGGTCGGCATCTTCTTCAGTTAAAAACATAAAGTGTACATTTCCTAAGTACTTTGATATTTCATAGTAGTCATTATTCAATGTTCCACACAATACTTTATTAGCAACTGAGTATTGTTTATTCTCATCAACTCTATTAAATTTCACAACACATTTACTACTACCAACATGTACGGTTTCATTAACATCAATATACTCAACATTGTATATCAATTTTAAATTACCAACATTATAATTTATTTGTGGTAGAACGGAAGTTAACAGCTTCTTGTAATCCATTTGAAAATAAATTTGGGAACTCTAATTTTACATCAGAAAGTGGAATAATACAGGGTATTTTTTCATTTAATAAAAGATTAAAGAAATCCTGAGTTCTTTCATGTCGGAATGTTTTCATAATGACACCAGGTATTTCGTGTGCCCACTTCTTATGGTATAAATCAATTCCTGTCATTCTCTTACCAAAACCCCAAATAAAAGTTATTTCTTTACCTCTTATCACACTTAAAGGTATTATCTGTCCTTGCATACCAAGACCATCCGACCAATCCCTAATAACTAAATTTACCGATTTAGTATTACTTGGGAGTGAATGACAGTCGATAACATAGTATTCCCTAATAAAATGTAAAATCAATTCAGGTTTCAAATATCTTTTCTTCCTTTTCCTTTTATTCTTTCTTGAAGTTTTTTTAGAATTTTATTTCTAACCTTCTTTTTATAATTACTGTGTCCTGGATTCTCATCCATCCTATGTAATCTTTTTTGTAGTTGATGTAGTTTATGAAATAGTTTTGTTTTGTCGTCTTTTTTTTCACTCATTTTTTTGATAAATTTTAAATGATTTAACTATCATAGCACTCTCATCAGGATTTTTTGGATAATCCATATGTAAACCATGATTAATAATAACGTATTGTGCAGCGTCTGACTTGTTGAACCAGTAAAGAATCTTTGGGTCGGTGGTTTCCATCACCAAAATACCATCATAATAAATTCTAATAAATTCTTCTTCCCAATGACATACATATTGTACAAATCTTTCAGTACAATCCGCAACGGGTACATCATATGATTTATACTCATCTTTGGTTCCATTCTCCAAACTACCATAATGTAAGTTCGGTCTAATTTTACGGTTCGGTGATTTAAAAAATCTGTCAAATAATTTATAACCTTCGTAGCTATGACCCACATGTGAATATCCTTCAAATATATCAATTTCAGGAGGCCAAGATGCTAAACCTGACAACCAAAATGCAGGCCAATAACTTTGTCCTTTTGGTAACTTAATCCAAGATTCTATCCAACCGTATTGCCATGTTTTTTTTGTAGATACAAATCCAACACCTGTAGGTATTGTAAATTCTTCAGGCATATCTGGTGATTGTCTCCAATCAGGTAATTCAGATTTCTTCCATGTTTTTGGAATATTTCTTAACTCTAATATTAAACCTTGAGGAGCAACATAACTTAAAGTACCATCATTATCATAATATTGATGTAAATGATTTGGATGGAAATCCCCCCAAGGCATACCATATCTCCACTCATCTTTATTTAGAGGTCTATCAAAATTATCATTAAAAACAACACCATACCCTTCAGGTACTGTGACCATTCTTTCTTCACCTTTATAATCTTTGTAATGTTTTTCAACTTTAAATAATCTTACATTATTTTTTAAAGCTTCCATAAATGGATGTTTCAGAAATAAAGATAAATTAAAGTTCATATATTAATTACTTAATGGTGCTTTTATTGTTGGGTGAGAAACGTAACCCACTATATCATAATCGAATTCCCCCTCTAAAAGATTAGTATTCATTAATCTTAAGTATGGAAGTTTGTTTGGTTCTCTTTCAATTTGTTCTTTTGCTTGTTCCAAATGATTCAAGTACAAATGTGTATCACCTAAATTACCAACCAAGAATTCTGGCATCATTCCAACCTCTTCAGCAATTAAAGTTAATAGAGTTGCATATGACGCGATATTAAATGGTAAACCCAAGAAAGTATCTACCGAACGTTGATTCCACATTAAAGATATTGCTCTACGTGGAATGCCATACACATCCATATGTTCGTGGAAATAATCTGAAGAACGATTAAGTGGGTCCCTTGAACCATTGTGTAAATCAATACGCTCATCTAAGTTTAATTCTCGTGTATATACTTGGAATCCATAATGACATGGAGGTAAAACCATTTCATTTAACTCTCCTACATTCCAAGCACTAACCATTAATCTTCGACTATCAGGATTTGTTTTAAGGTCGTTTATTAGATTTTCAATTTGGTCAACGTATCTTGTACCTCTAACAAATAAAGGTTCACTATCGTCACCGTCATCAACTTTTAATGTTGTAGGTATAGCGACTTGTGATTTCCATTCTCTCCATTGTTTACCATACACTGGTCCTAATTCACCCCACTTTTGAGCAAACTCATCATCGGTTTTGATTTTGTCAATGAATTCTTCTATTGTAAATGGTTCAGTTAATGTTCTATTTTTCTTAGAATTCTCTAATAATTTGGTTTTACCAACATATTCACCTTTATTATATCTTTTAATATAAGCTTGGTAAGCATCACCATTCCAAATACTACATCCATTATCCACCAAATATTTGATGTTGGTATCTCCTTTGAGGAACCACTTTAATTCAGTCATCATGGTCTTAATAGCCATCTTCTTTGTTGTCAACAATGGGAAACCATCTTGCATGTTGTGACGGATTGTATAACCAAAGATAGATTTAGTCCCAGTACCTGTTCTGTCTTTTTTCTCTACACCGTATTCTAAAATTGTCTTTAACAGTGTTTGATATTGTATGTCAATGTTGTTCATAATAAAAAAACCTTCTACTTAATAATAAGAAGAAGGTTATAAATTATCAATTAAATAATTTGTTTTGTAGGATTAATTTCCGATAACTAAATCGCTATAATCCAATTTTTCCATACCACCCATTGAGTCCTCAACCTCATCATACATATAAGCTTTCACAACCGCAACTACGCTTTGTTCAGCTTGGGCTATTTTACTCTCCATCCAATCATCTAACTCCTCACCTTCATCTAACATTTCCCACATTTTTTGTGCTAGCGTGGCGATTGTAAATAATTGTTGTTTGGCCATGTACGAACCATCCTTACTTTCGTTAAGTTTTCTTTTGAGTTTCTCAATTTGACTTTCTGTTAAAATAATGTTTGCCATAGTCAATTTCTTTATTGATAAATATCTTATATAATAAAAAAGGTCAGACGAATCTGACCTATTGGGACCGAATCGGAATAATTCGGACAACTCCACCACCCTTTCGGGATTATTAAACCATTTCTTCAATGATTCCAATAACTTCACTAATGATAAGAATAATACAGGCAACAGTCAAGCTAAAGGGAATAAATCCATATCCAACCAATCTTACACCTGATTTAATAAAACTTATAATCTTATGCCATCGTTGATTTGGCATGTGTTTGAAATCTTTGAATTCTTTATCATATTTAATTTTATTCCCCTTAATCTTGGAATAAAGTTCAGGATTAATAATACTTTCGTTCTTCATATTTTGAATTTATTTACAACTTTATTAACTTCCTCAGTGTAAGCATCTAAAACACTTTTACACTGAGCTATACCATATCCATGACCATCTGTTGTGTAAATCACAACATCATTATCATATACCTCAATTTCCTCAATAACCTTTATCTGTTTGGTTTCGGGAATAACAATGGATTCACCTATCTTATACACTTCGCAATTGTTTTAGTTTAATGTTTAACAAATCAATATTATTACGGTCTTTGTCAGTTAGTTTACCCTTCGATTTAATCTCATTGATTAACTCTTGGATTGTTTCAACTTCATTTTTTGGTAAAACACTTTTAAAATTTTTAATTTTAGAATATGTTTTTACGATAACCTTAGTAAGAAAATTACGATACTTAAAGGCCATATATAAAACAACACCTAAAATAATGTATGGATAGTAATTTACAACAAATAAATAAACTATTCTTAATATCACCAAAAAAACAATCAAGGTGAATAAAGTTATGTTTTTTAAAATATTACTTACGTTTTTCATCTTCCATTCTTTTTAAAATACGATTCTTCATAGCTTCTTTAGACAAAGCTTCAGGGTCTTTAATTTTTACGGTAAAGTTAAACATCCGACTAAACCTTTCAACAATATCACTATAATATTTTGGATAGTATCTATCTATTTGTTCAACTGAGTATGAATTTCCACCCAAAGTGTAATATACATCAACACCACCAATATTTTCGTGTTCAGAAATTATCTCAACAAGTTTATTAGAAATGACTCTTACTTGTTCACCAATTTGAAATTTCATCACGCCTCCATTTTAGATTTTTTTACAACATACTCAGCCAAAGACATCTCTTTGGTGTTACCAATCACAATACTCTCCTTCAACAAGGTGTGAGGAATGTGAACCAAGAAATCACGAGCGTTGAAGCTAGTCAGGTCTTGACCAAGTTCGATACACGAGTGTACCAATTGAAGGAACAATCGGAATTGAACCTCATCTACGAAAGTTTCTTGAACTAACTCACCAAACTTAGGGTGAATGATATTGATGTACTTTTGAACTGCCATGATTTTCTTATTTTGTTATACAAAGATAAACAAAATATTTAAAACAAACAAATCAAGGCAAAAAAAAACCTCAGAGGTTAATCTGAGGTTAAGGAAGGTGTATGATATAACGCTGAGATTACACGTTTATGTGACCTGTCTTTTGTGAGATTATCCTTAGATTCAGTTCCTCACGTATCCACTACGATTGCCCGTAGTATCAAGTCAGTGTCGGTATTTTAAGTGTACCACTCTTTTCGTTGCCAGCTACTCAACCGTTACTCTACTCTGTAAAGCCTTGCGAGCTCTCTAAGGGATGGCCGTCCCACCAGGTATTTCGTGATTGACATCAGTGGACTTGCGGTCTCACGGATGACTTCATTGACTAATGTCTGAAGTATTAGACACCTTTCACTGTCAACGCCCGAAGAACTTTTGCTTGTCTTTAATTGTTCATAATTAAGATAGCAATTGTGGAAAAATGGACGATGTGCTTCGGGAGAAGTTTCGTTTCTTTTGGAAACAAAATGCTTCACACCACCCTGTGAACCTGCCAGTCCACGGTCTGTCAGGACTTCGTTGTCTTTCTAACGACTAGGAAACCCCTGAGACTGGTACCCAGCCCTACAACTCATAGCAGTGAGTGTCGAACCGTCACCTGTGACTTTTCCTATTGGTGTCTCCACCTCAACTCTGATATTCCACGGACTCAGAGTGATTAAAACCCCCCAGCAGTTGCCCTCGGGGTCGTAACCGTAGTCACTTTGTTTAGTTGTCAAGACCTGAGTCCTGCGAACGTCCACGAGATGCTAATCTCCTTTCAGTCCCTTTAGTCCCCTCACAGGGGTTATCTGACGACGCTAAACCGCCGATGGCTAATTAACTAACTATAGTCGAAAAGGGGTTCTCGAATGGGATTGCTCCCTAAGCTTTTCGTTAGTTGATTAACCAACCTACCATAAGTGTAAGAACGTTAAGATGATTTCTCATCTTTTTGTTTTTGGTCTGACAAACTTACAACAAAGTTTTGGGTTTGTCAAATACTTTTTAAAAAATTTCTGATTTTTTTTATCAGTAGGGTAAGTTATAAATATCACCTATTCTCTAAAAAGTTATACAAAGGTATAAAAAAAATTTGTCCTGTCAAGTACCTGAAGTAATTTTTTTTAATATTTGTATTCTCCGTGACCAGTGAAGTTGTCTTTAAGAGCGGTAAGTTTGTCTTCGGCACTTGCCAAAAGGTCAACCATTTTATCCATCTCTTCAATTTGTTGTGGGTGTTCTCCGATACCTACGGAGTTTTTGAAATAAATTTCAAGGGTAGCTAAAGCTTGTGCCTTATCTGATTCGTACTTAGCGACCAATGCGTTGTAAAGTAAACTGTTCATCTTAATTCTTATTATCGTTATATTTATGTTTATGAAGTTAATTGTAAACGATAATATTTTCAAAGTCAAACTGGCAGTCACTCCTGAAGCAGTAAAAAAAGGAATGATGAACCAAAAATTTGATGAATCTTTTAATGGTATGTATTTTTTGATGCCACGTACAGAGAATCAATGTTTTTGGATGAAGAACTGTTTAGAAAATTTGGATATTATTATGGTTCACAATGATGTTATAACTGAGATTCACGAAAACTGTCCTCCTTGTAGTGGAGATGATTGTACAAGTTATTGTGGTTATGGTGACCGAGTTGTTGAATTACCTGGAGGTACTTGTTCTGAACTTGGCATAAAAAAAGGAGATAAAATCTCCTTTTCATTATTCTGATTTACTCTGTTGTATTTTTTCTTTTAGTTGTCTTACGAACTCTGCTTGAATCATTTTTGCAAATTTAACGTAAGGTGCATCTTCCCTCTCACTATCATATCTGTAAGTACCTTGAGGTGGTCTCTTACTTCTACCGAAATAATTAAGTGCTGAAATGTTTGTAATACATTTGTGTCCACCTGAATTTGCTTGAATCATTTCCCAAGCCGGTACACCCAAACGGTCAAGTACCGCCCACTGTTCGTCAGTCAATTTACTCGATGGAATATCCATGATTTCTTTTAACTGTTCCATCTTTTGTTCACCACCTTCAATTGAACGAATCTTATCACCGTAGAACGCTTCTAAATCTGCATTTGTGAATCCAACTGAACCTTCTTTAGCCGATGTTTCAGATACCCATTTAATCGTTGAAAGTGGTATAATCTTATCTCTTAATTGTGACTCCCATTTCGCCAATACCTCTTGTGCAATCTCACCTAAGTTAACACCTTTAAGTTCCCTTTCACTTTTGAATGGATTACAAGATGCTTGTACCAATCCCATTGGCCACGCAATCACTAAGAAATCCGCCTCAGGATTATTTTCAAATGGTGTGTAACGGTCATACGAACCAGGTTTCATCATTGAACCTCCACCATATTGTACAATAATACCATCTTCATATTTAACATTAGGACTTTGTTTTTGTGCTTCAACATATCCCATTTGGTTTGTTGCCATTTGTTCAGGTGTCGCATAACCTCTTTCGTTTGCAATCCTTTTAATGTTTTGATAAATGTTTAATAAAGATGGTTGTGATGTCATAACCAATTCCTCTAAAAACTTAGGTTTGTTCTTATATGCTAACAACAATTTGTTTGTTGCCAGTCCTAAAGCAAATTTGTTTTTTTGTAGGTCCTCATTCTTATCCAATTGGAATATGAAGTTCATTATATCTTTTGGCTTTAAACCAAATCTTGCAAAGTCAGCAGAATCCACAGTTGAAATTAATGTTATATCTTCAGATGGGAAAATCTCTTTTGGTGACATTACTTGTGAAAGTGTTGCAACATTTGAACGTGATGGTCTGAATGATGTTGCAGTTCCACCCTCAACACCACTTTGGGAATCGTGGTGGTCAGTGTGAATAACAAACATTGGTTTACCATGTGCAAAGTCAACAAGAACTGGCATCGTATCACCTTCAGCATCTTGTTTTTTAACCGCAAACTCCTTATCTCCGTATTGAATAATTTCAGAATCTACAACTTTAATTCCATTATCTTCTAAATAATTTTTCATCGCTAAAGCCGTTGTCACTCCATCCAAATCTTGGTGGAAATAAATTTTAGCTTTAGGGTATCTTTCAGCAAGTGCCTTGATGTTTCTTAACCCCGATTCTTTAATTATTCTTTTCATTTTACCTTTGTATTATAATAATATCACCAATTCTTGGTTTATCTATATTACACGATTTTGAATTAACACCTTCAACATCATAATTTGGAGCCATGGATTTAATACCATCAGGTGTGTCACCATTTTTTATTTTATACAAACTCTTACCTTTAGAACCACTAGTTCTAACACTTCTTTTTAATTCTTCCATAACTGAGTTTGGGTCTTGTTTTATTGAAAAACAAAATTTACCACCCATCTCAGGTTTAACAGAGCTAAATAATTTTTTAGCTTCCTGCTCATGATACTGAAGTTGTTCTTTGTTCCATCCACCAGGAGGTGCATAATCTTCCTGCTCGGCAATTACTTTACGAATAATATTTTCAAGTTGTGATTCAGTTAATCTTATTACTTTTTTCATATACAAAAACGTTTAACAATAAATATACTGATTAACAAAAAACCTCTCATTTACGAGAGGTTCCATGTGTTAGAGATACTGCCGCCGCCAATATGTTATCATACCAACTTCTTAGTGGTCTTTCTAGTTTATTTTTTTCAAATAAATGTTCTTTACCATCTGTAGTTGTAATGATAATACTATCTTTATCAATTACTTTAATGTTTTGAATGTTCATCGAGTACAATCTCCAATTGCTGTTGATTAAGTTTATATTCATTAATTCTTCCTCTCGCAACTTTACAGTAAGCTTCAGAGATATCAGAACCAATCCAATTTCTTCCTAACATCTCGGCAGCTAAACAAGTTGTACCTGAACCGTTGAATGGGTCAAAGATAACATCTTCTTTGTATGAAAGAATCTTAATAGCTCTGTACGGTATGTCTAATGAAAAGGTTGCCTTTGTCTTTTGTTGTGTGTCCGCAAAGTAGTTCCATTGTCCGTACACTAATGAGATAAAATCTTTTTTATCTTTATCTTCATATACCAACTTCTTTCTGAATTCACCTTCAATCTTTTCGTTTGGTACCATTTGATATTCACCAATCCATTGTGGTGTACCCTTAACTTTTTTCTTTGAATGTTTTTTGTATGCTAAGATTACACATTCTTTAGGGTTATAGATGTATGGTGCAGATGGACTCATCCAACTACCCCACGCTGTTGTCTTACTTCTATGTGGTGAACTTTCCTCAAGGTCAACAATACCAAAGAAACCAAAACCAATTTCTTTCATTATCATCCAAATTTCAGCAGATACATAAATTCTACCCCCTTTGTCTTGTCGGTTAATTTCATAAGGAATGTTCAAAGCAATTCTACCGTCATCTTTTAAAACACGGTAAGCCGCAGTCAACCACTCACGAGTAAATTTCATATAATCCTCAAAGACCATATCATCATTCCAATTATCATAGTCGATACCAACACCATAAGGTGGTGATGTTACAATTAGGTCTACTGAGGACTCTTCCATTTCGTTCGACATGAACTCCACGGAATTATTATTATAAATTTTATTTAACTCCATTATCTTCTTCTAATACTTTAATTCTTCTGTCCAAGTAGAACAATGCTTTTTTCAAATCTTGAACGGGCGGATTACCATCTTTCTTACCACTTCTAACAATATACTTCAACACATTGAATAGGTAAGCGTCTTGGTCTAATCCTGTAGCTTCCGCAATTTTAATAACCTCATAAGGATTATTTTCACCACCATAATGTTGTGGATGATTAACTAATTCACTCATTTTCTCTTCAATTGATAATATTCTTTAGCTAAAGGACTTTCTTCAATAACACCATCATTGATAGCTTGTTCAAGAATTTCTTTAGTTTCCTCTTGAGTTTTCTTTAGAATGTATTTTGATATGTAAGAAATGTGAATTGGCATTCTCAACTTACCTTCAAGAATTCTAATCATATCTTTATTTTCTTGATTCATGTTTTTGACGTTTTTGTTCCTTACGTTGTTTTCTCACTTTCTTATCAGACAAATTGTTGTTAATTTCATTAACAACATTACCTTCTTCGTTACTCTCAACCACTGTGGGTGAAGATTTACGGTTTTCTTTCCATACTGTTTTTGAGGTGTATTCCCAACCCAAATAACTCGCGGAAACCATTTGGTGAGCTTCTTTATCACTCACTCTTTTAATAACTCCAGTTGTTTTGTTTTTAAGTGTTTTCATAATCTTTTATTGAAAATATACACAAAGTTTATGTGAATATCAAACACTATCAGTAAGTGAATAGAAAAATAATTTCGTCTTTTGCTAAACCTGCACTATACAATTCACGGAACTTTGATGCCCAAACATCCATGATTAACGCATCAGCGTTGAATAGTTTATCCAACCTTGACTCATCGGTTCTTAGAATTGTTTCTCTGGTTACATATCTCTTGTTAAAACCCATTTGTGTTCTGAATTAAGTGTGACTGTCGTTATGTGTTTCATGTTCCATTCAGATGGACCAATCAAAGATAAGAAACATTCACCATTATTTCTTTCATATAAATGATAGGTCTCACCAATTACTGGTTCAAATGAATATTTTGAATTATAAATTAGGTTATTTAGTTTAACCGAATCTAATAAATCTTTGTACTCATCTACCAGTTCTTTGTACTTTGCGTTGAATGTTTTTTGTACTTTATTAACCCCTCGTTCTTTAAATGCCCCAACATCATCTAATTTGATTGCAGGTGCAGAAACATTTGTACCATAAGGTAAAATGGATGCCTCATATTTCTGTGAGTCCTTGTTCCAAACTACATTATCTGGTTTCTTCATTGTCCCAATAGTACTCCCTGATTTTTTTACCCAACTCCATATCGTTTGGATTTTCCTTAATCATCTGAATTATCTTTTCAATTTCCATCTTTTGTGATTTCTTTTATTTCGTTTATTTTGACCGTCTGTAAAATATAGTTGGTCACCTTTCTTTTAATTAATGGTAATAAACTTTCTTTCAATGGAAACTTTTGGTCGATATTAACTTCAAATAATGGAAGTAATTTTACCAAATCTTCTTTTGTTATATCAGGGTTAAAAAATGTTGTATTGTCTACTGTTAATTGATAAAGTCCTTTAGGTTCACCACAATAAATTTCATTTACAAAAAGTTTTTGTGTTGATAAATCATCAGGTATTTCTGACCTCAAACGATATTCATAGACATACAATTTATTATCATAAGTGAATTTAAAATATCCACTTCCTGTCATTATCTGTTCTGAATTTTTTATTAGGTTTAATGAAATAGATTCATTAACAATCTCCCATAATGATTTTGCAATAAGAAATACGTGAGTTAATCTTTCTTTTGAATATGTAACAATGTCTTTTATAACCTCACGGTCTTCTTCAGTAATATTTCTTGGTGAATGATATTTTATTTCTGACAATAGTATTTCTTGGTCAGGTTCCACATTTTTAGGTATGATAGTAAGATATTGTGTCTTATTTTGAGCTAAGTTAACATTAGCTAAGTGTAGGGTAATTTGTTGAAACGCCGGATATAATTTTAAATCAGTAATCTCTTTTTCAACTTTTTGTAAATAATCCAAAAGAACATATTGTTTATGTTCCAAATCTATTGGTGATTTAAAAATCCAATTCGTTTTCATTCAATCTTTTTTTATTGAAGAAAAACATAATAAATAAAACTTGAATAGTGAACCTTTAATCTACCCTTACAATGTGATAGTAGGTATTATTTATTCTTTCTTCATAGTCCGTACCATCATAAGTATTTAAAGTGGGACCTATACCATCAGAATCTACCACATCTTCAATTAAGGAATCCTCATCAATGAAGTTACTAATATCTAATCCCCAATCTCGGATAAATCCAGATGGGTCATCTTTGGCTTCTTGAGCTCTCTCGGTTGCCATGTTTTCAATCATTTCTTCACTAGCCTCACCTTCAGGAGAACTTTCTATGTCGTCTTTTTCTGAATTTAACTCGTCAATCTTATCTTGGAAATCATCAAATAATTCATCATAATCTTCTCTGTCATCATCCAACATGTATTGTTCGTGTTCGTATTGAGCTATCTCATCTTCAATATTACTAATTCTGTCTTTTTGTGCCTCTGATAATCCTAAATCATCTTCATCGAAGTAGCTCTCAGGTGAATCAGTAATATCACTATAGAAGAACTCATACGCCCATTCATACAATGAATCCGTATCAAGATGGTTTTCAATAAATGATTGATTGAATGCTTCCATTCCCATATCATCCCATAAATTTTGTACTTGGTCTTTTGCCGCCTCATACACCTCATCCCATGTACCTACAGCCCATGTTGTTGATGTCTCATTTTCTCCAGTCCATTCATAGGTATCTAAACCATGATGAGAATAATCTGCAGGGACCAAATAATAAATGTTTTCATCACCCACAACAGTATCATCATCTTCTAACATTTGATAGATAGCGTTTACCTTTTCAACTTCAACGTCACCCAAGTTTTCTTCTAAATTCCATTCGTCATTGGCCATTCTTTCTCTTTGCTCATCTCTTTTTCTTTGCAATCTTTGTTGTTCTCTTTGTGCACGAATTCTTTCAACTTCTTTTCTTTTTTCAGCCGCATCGGCAAATATGGCAATCTCTCGAGAATAGTTATCAGTCATATACTTTTGAATAACCGAATTTATCTTCTCCCATTCAGGTGTTCCGAAAATCCAACCTGATTTAAATGATTGGTCAGGAGCATCAAAGAAAGTTTGGTCCCCATCGTACTTCTGAAGAAGTGCAACCTTGTAGAATTTATTATCAGAAGGTAACTTCTTATCTATAATATAAAATAACTTCGCATCTTCATTGTATCGGTCAAAATGACTATCTCCATTCATAGCAGCAGTACACCACTTTGTACCTGCACCATAATAACAACTGGCTTTGTGTGTCTTTGGTGTAACAATAGTGTATCGGTCATCCTCATATACCTGGTCAGCACCATCTAACTTAACAACATCTCTTCTTACCTTATTCTCGTGAGCACTAACGGCTTTTTCAATATCTTCAAATGTCTCGTATTGGTTGATATCCTTTTGGTCTAATACACTTTGATATCTAATGAATTGATTTAACAATTCTTTGGCTTTATTGAACTGACCCTCCACATCTTGAGGATTTAATGCCTTACCCAAAAAAGAAAGAAACTTATTGTTAGTTGCAATATCCTGTGAGAACATAACGATTTTCTTCAAATCGTCATTAGAGAATTTACCCCTAAACTGTCTAACGAAATCTTCTCGTCTCCCCTCACTTAATATTAATTTTAAGAATTTCATGAAATACTTTTAAGATAAATATTCGTCTTTTTTAAATTGATTTATTATTTTGACTTTATATTATTTATTATACCACTATTTATAATAGTATAAACTTTCTAATAGACAACTACCATGGGATGCGGATGTAAAAACAAAAACCAAAATCAACCTCAGACACAACAACAAACTGTTCAAACCACTAATCAACAGGCCGTTCAAACAGCAATACAGAAGACAGTAGAGAAATATTACGATAAAAAATAATACAAGTGGTCAGATTAGGGGTCTTGAAGGTGGGAGAAATCCCACCTTTTTTGTATTTATAATAAAATAACAATTATGGATATCCTTTCAATTATACAAGATATAGGGTTAGAAAACTTTATAAAAAATTATTTTACCAATAAAGTAGATTTATTTATTGATTTTTTAGATAAGAAAAATTTATTAGGTGAGTTTCAACAAGAATTAATTGATGAAGGGTATTTTGTAGATGTTATGAAACACCATTACCAAAATGACCCTCAATATGTTATCGATACTATAGTTGAGCAATACTTTGGTGATGTTACTTATGACAATAACCGTTTTTGGTTAAGTATGAGTAGAGAAGATTTATCTCATTTATTTGAAGCTGACCGTTGGGGTTCAGGTGCTATGGGTATCGCCAGAAAAATACTAAGTAGTGAGTACGATTCATTTTTTGATTATGTAGAAATTTATAATTTGGAAGATGATGTCATCTCAGGATTAAATCCTGACAATCTTAATATTTTAAAAGAAGCAGTTTATAAAGAGTTAGAAGGTCAAGAAATAGAAAATGATGGTGAAACAGATATTATAACACTTGAAAAAGTTATGAATATGGGTGATAAAAACTTGTCCGAGTTGATTAAGAATCACGCACCTGATGTTTATGGAAACTTATCAAGCCTTTACAATTCATCATACGAAGCCGCCTATGAAGAAGAAGTTTATAATGATGTTATGAACGAACTAAAATCTTTATTTGGTACTGAGAATTTCTCACGTGAAGTTCCATACAAAAGAAAAACACTTAAATCCGGTACCACAGATATTATTGAAGTGGATGATTATAAATTTCAAGTGGATGTTACTAATATACTTCCTACCTTAATAATAGATGTATTAAACTGGGGTGGATATAATAGTGATAATGATTTCGAATATTACGGTGGTTTAGAGGGATTATTAAAGTTTTGGTTATCAGAAGAAAAAGGTCGTTTAAGTTTTACAATATCTGATTATCCTGATTTTAGATTAGTTGAAAAATATATAAACGAAATGTTTAAAGATTATATTTAATTTACTATTCATTGTTAGTTTCATTTTTATTATGATTGATAAAAATTATTAATGATGATTAGTAAATTAACAATCTGTAATTTAATCGCAAATACAATAATAGAAGAATTCAAAAAAATTGACAATAAAAATGTTACTGAAATATATGTAACATTTCACAGTAGATTTTTTGTAGTTGAAGGTATAACTAGTATTGAGACACCCATAAATGTATCTGAAATTGCACAAGAAAAAATCAATGAGTTATTTGATGGGGATGAATTAAAAGAGATTCCTTATAATTACATTGATTTAATTGAGTATAACAAACTGTTAATACCATCAAGTATAAACTACTCTAAAAACTTTCATAAGTACTTATCTGTTTGTGTTTTAGAACCTAAGATTGTAACCTCTGATAAAATATTTGGTCAATCATTACTAACTGACAAACCTTATCACTTTTTGGGTGAGTATATTTCAAATCATTTATTTGAAAGAAATCTATGTAAGGATGTTAAATTGAGAATTGAACACTCAAACATTATGGAGTGTGATGTGGACAGTGTATCATTCCTTTTGTTTTCAGATAGTTTAATAACAAAAAAGGAATGGTGTGTTTCTTTAGTTTTGGATTTGTTTCCATTTAAACACCAAGAAATAATCAACCATTTAGATTTACAAGATTATAACTTAGAAGGTTATATTTTAAATCATGGTGATTATCCCTGGTTAAAGAAAGATAAAATTGGAGAGATGGTTTTAGTTTAAAAACTTTTTAACCATCTCCAACGCCTCTTCTAGTTCCTGAAAATCTCTGTCAGGTGCAAGTAACTTAACTTTTTTTGGTTTTTCAGATAATTCACTTTCTGAAATCATATCCAATTCTAATAACATAAATGATGGAATATAATCGTTATCTGTTGCTTCAACAAACAAATCATACTCTTCTTTGTGTTCATCAATATCTTTTTCTGAATAAACAATATTGTTTTCATCCAAAAGATTTTTCATATCAAAACAATGAGGGCACCCCTTCATTGTATATAAAATAACATGTTTCATAATAAAAAAAGGTTTCGGTTAAAGAACCGAAACCATATCTCTTAATTGGTTCTCACGGAGAATACCCATTTGTGTAGTTACATTCTGACCACCTGAAAAAGCTTTGATGGTCGGGATTGAACGTACACCCATACTTACCGCAAAATCTTTATCAGATTCAATGTCAAACTTATAAACTTTAACGTCTGAACCTTCTGACTGTAATGTTTTAGCAAAATTTTCAATGATTGGTCCCAATACCTTACAGGGTCCACACCAGTTTGCATACATGTCAACGATGAACTTTTCACCTGACTCTATTTTTTGTTTTAATTCTTGTGATGTTAATTCCATACTTCTTTTACTTTATAACTATCTAATGTTTGTAATGTCATTGCTATTGAATCTCTTTTTGTATTGTCTGACATAAAAACAAATCTATATTTTTTATCTGCTTTTGTATTGTAATATACATAAATACCCGAACCTCTATAATCAATTAATCCTTCAATTCTGTGTACAGTTTTTCCATCAATAAATTGATTGAACCATATCTCCTTTGAATCTTTAAGTATGTTCTTAACCGCATCCTCAGTATAAAACGGCGTTTGGACAAGACAAGGGTAACCCCCTATCTTGTCCTCAACCATCTTAATTATATTGTCAGATATTTTATCTACACTATCACTCATGATTCTTGTTCTCTTTCTATAGGTTCAGTTCTCATCATATTTTTCATCATATTTTTCATCTCCTCACTCACCTCAACTTCACTATACATATTGTGAAGTGTTTTATGTAGTTCTTCAGCCATACCAATGGATTCAGAAATAACATAAGTAATACGATAAGGGTCTCCGTTAGATGCAGGTCTACGGTCTTCTACATATCCTCTCCACTCTTGTGAAGTAGCCAAAGGAACACGAATAGAAGCACCTCTGTCAGAAATACCCCAACTAAATTTATCAATAGATTGAGTTTCGTGTTTACCAGTCAATCTCATCTCATTAGATGAACCATAACAACTGATATGTTCACGGTGACGTGCTTCAAATGTTCTAAAGATAGATTCAAAATATTCTTTACCACCCTCTTCTCTCATCTTTGTATTTGAGAAATTACAGTGAAGTCCTGAACCATTCCAATCACCCATTACAGGTTTAGGATGGTACTCAATCTTGAATCCATAGTCCTCAGACATTTGGTTCAAAATGTAACGTGATACCCAAAGGTCGTCACCAGCTTTTATCTTACCCTTACTGAATACCTGATATTCCCATTGTCCCAACATAACCTCAGCATTTGTACCAGTAATATCAATACCAGCCATAATACAGTTTTCCATGTGTTGTTCCACAAACTCACGACCATGAACTTGTCCGTTACCCACACCACAATAATACTTTCCTTGAGGTTCAGGATATCCATTAACCGGGAATCCCAATGGTTTACCATCTTTCATAATGGTATACTCTTGTTCAAAACCGAACCAAAGACCTTCTTCTTCCTCACCAATCAAATGACGAGTGTTAGTTTCATGAGGTGTTCCATCAGGATTCATAACCTCACACAAAACCAAATAAGAATCCAACATACCTTTATTAATGGGGTTTGGATATAATCTTACCGGTTTCAACAAACAGTCAGAGAAATGTCCTTCTGCTTGCATCGTTGATGAACCATCGAATCCCCACATAGGACAATCGTTAAGTCCAATACCATGAAGTTTCTTTCCACCAACTTCATGAACAGGTGCATCCACCACCTTTACTTTGCTACGTAAGTTTGGTTCAGGGTAATAACCATCCAACCAAATATATTCTAATTTTAATTTCATATTAATCTTCAATTAATTCAATTTCATCTTGGTCTTGGTGGTCATTAACATAGTCCCACTCAACATCGACCTCATCCCAAAAACGGTCTTCATCTTCTTGGTATAATTGATATTGTTCATCGGTCAACTCGAACTCGTAATAACGATAATCGGTTTCCATTTTTTGTAACTTAGCCATATTTTTTAATATTAATATTCAGGATTATATTGACCAACAGCGGTTACTTCAAAACCACCACTTTTGACCCATTCTTCATTAGGGATTCCAACTTGAATCCAAGAGTCCTCTCCTTTATTACGAGAATCAAAGAACTCTTCCAATTCATACGCTTCTTCCATAGACAAGACATACGCCTCGTCTTCACCATATACTTCTTTGTTTGTCTCATTGTCATACCAATCATAATTATTGTAGACATTTTCAAACAAGTACTGGGCTAATTCCTCGTCAGAGTCACCCTCATAGGGAGGTTCACAACTACGAAGCTTCTCAACATCCACTTCGATAGGTTCAGATGCCGCTTGGATAGTCCAAGATTCAACTTTTCTTACATAAATTTTTTCAGACATAATAGTAATTTAAATTAGGTTAATAAAAGATAAAATAAAAAAAGGGGGTGTCAACACCCCCAGTTACAAAAACAATATTATTTACCCTGTCCTCGATATTTTTTCTTATAATGCTTAGACATCTTATGGTTGGATGTCTTTGTTTTAGAGTGAACGCCAGGACGAGTTACTTTCGACTTTTCCTTAAATGAGATACCTGCTGAGAATTTTGCTTTTGCCATTTTGTTTTTTCTATTATTAGTTGTTTAACGATACAAATATATATAAAATTATTTATTGAAACAACATATCATCAAAAAAATTATTTGAATTATCATCATCTTTTAATGGTATGTCCCATGTTGGTGCAATTCTTATTTGTCCCGCTATTTCATCACCTCTTTCAAAAACCGCATGATGAATAGATGGATTACCCAACTTATATTCTTTAACTAATGTTGGGAGTGTTAGTTTACCTTTCTTATACAAACTACTCATACGATAATCTAATATTTCTAAAACAGAATTCCATGTTTCAGGAACATCATTATTAAACTTAGCACGTGATTGTACTCGCAATATTTCGTTTCTTCTAAACTGATACTCAATGGTTGCTCTTTCAGTACCAGTAACCGAACCCACTCTAAGAGATACAATAATATTGTTTGGTTTTTCAGTGTATGTTCTAACACAGTTCGATTGTACCATTGATTCTGTATTATAATCTTCCGTAGTTTTCAATACCTTTGGGAAAAACTCTACCCCTGTTAATGAAAAGATACTGTCTTGGATTTCATCTTCCACACCCAACCCATAAGTTCTTTTGATTGTCCCATTTTTATAAGATTCTAACAGTTCACTAATTTCATAATGCTCTATTGTAAAACTGTTTTTATCAAAATACTTTATCGTGTACTTATGATTATACTTTTTAAGTTTTTCACGGAATACAAAGTGTTCCAATATAGTATTAAAATCAATATCACACTTAATACCAATCAGAATTTTGTGTTTGTCTCTATTATTTAATACACCATTTAATGTATTTAGATGATTAGAATGAATATACATTACATGAGGATTAATGAAATTTTCAACATCCACCATATTAAAGAAATCAATACCCAACAAATCAAATACAATAGTCATGTATTCAATATTAATTGTATCGTATTGGTTTAGATATTTTCTAACATTACTACCATACAAACCTCTTAAATTCATAACTGAAGTTACGAGATTTTTGTCTTTTTTTAGAATCTTCTTTGGTATTTTATCATTTTTAAACATGTAAAAAGTATTCGGAATTTTAATTCCGTTATCCAATAGAAATAACTTATAAAATATATTTTCGACAGTTAAGTTCGTATCAAATGTATTGATACCTGTTTTACTATAAATTAATTCTGAAAGTGATTTTAATATATTTTTGTAAATAGTCCCAGCACTTATTTGTGGTTCTCCCGTACTTACTTGTGTTTCAATAATCATATCATTTATCAATGGATACGGAGTGAAAATATCAAAAAAATTATTTACCCTACATTTTTTTTGTATTGTTTTCTTTTTACTCTTACTTATAAATCCAGTATAAAGATTTTTAGTTCTTAAATTATACGTGTTGTAGAATAGGTTCTTTCTAACATAAAAGAATTTTGAACCAACCTTTCTTTTACGTGATGTTACATACATCTTCATACCTAACTTATCACCAATCTCTTCAACAACCAACAAAACATGTTTCATCTCAACACCTTTGGTAATGTCGGCAAAATGTTCAAGATATTTATCCTCAGTGATATAAGTTTCAATACCTTTACGAGACCACTTTTCTTTTTGTAAACCATAATTGATAAAATCACCCACAGGAACCTCATTGGTATCCCTATAGTTTTTTACCTTATATAAAGTAGATTCAAAACGATAATGTGTAGTCCGTTCCATATTTACAAATATATGAAACTTATATAAAAGAAAAAAGGGACTTGAGTCCCTTTTTTTAATTCAACCAAATTCTACCCATTGGGTGGTCCATAAATACTTTTAATTTCTCTTCAACCACTTCTTCATCTGAAGGTTCCATTTTATTTATTTTGAGAACAACACCAATCAGTTGTTTTCTAGTCAACTCAATATCCTCACCATTTTCCAAATTGTTTTCAGCAACAATTCTTAATTCATTGAAAAATTCATCAGGGTTACCCTTCCCAATTAATCCTTTAAATTCTTCAGGATTATCTTTAAAAAAGGTTTTAAATTGACTGACATAAATTTCTACGTCAATATTCATAGTTATTATCTAAATAAGTGAAGGTTTCCTTTCGGGTCGTCAATTTTCTTTTGTAACTTTTCAGGTACAACCAAATTTGGGTTACTTCCCTGAATGTTAATTACAGAAAGTTTTGGTAAGTCAGCCAAACTTTCAGGCAATTCTTTCAAATTTGGATTGTCAGGTAAAGATAAGAACACAAGATTCTTCAAGTTCTTAATTGAGTTTGGAAGTTTTTCAACAACACCTTCTAAGTGTAATGCGTCAAGCTCTTTGAAATCTCCAATCTTCTCAGGAACACTTAATCTAACACTTCCTGTGTCCTCATTACCATATCTACCAGTACTCTTTGAGAATTCAAATCTCTTTAAGTTAGCCGGAAGAGATTCGAAGAACTCGTCAAATCCATACAAAGCAATGTACTTAGATGATGAATCATTAGGGTAGTTTAATACTACTCTTTCACCTTGTTTACCACTGGTTAAACCTTTAGCAAACTCAGGTTTGAAAACCTCTTTTAATTCAGGTGCTTCTTCATTGAGGAACTTAATCAAGTTAATTTGACGGTCATTAATATCCATGTATTGACCTGAAGGGAAGTGGAACTGATAACGCTCTTTTGGTAATCCTGTTCTGTCTGCCTTATCTCCTTCTTTTTTGAATACTTGGTACAATGGACCATCTTTAATATATCTATCAAACCAACTCAATCCAGGTGCCGATGTACACCAACGTGTCTCTTGGTTGAATCCACCAAAGAAACATGCTGCGTCCTTACCTACTTGACCTGTGTCACTAACTTTAGTAACAGCCCAAGTTGGTCCATCATAAATCAATTCAGAACCAGGATATTGGAAGGTCTTTGATGCCTCCTTACGGTCATCTTTAGTTGCCTTCTCTTTCTCTAACGTAAAATCTTTTACGTTATCAAATAAAGTATCAATAGTAAGTTTATTGATATCACGAAGTTCTTTTGGTAATTTATTTTTATGTCTGTGGAATTTCTTAAGGTCTTCTGTTGTTTTGTATAAATCCTCCCAAAACTGACCCTTTAATGACTTCAAAGCTCCTTTAAAAGCTGGTGTATCAACTTCAGCATCTTTAGCAGCTGTTTGATTTAAATTCATAAACTGCTTAATTAACCATTGGCTATAAGGACCTACTTTCTTAAATACATCAAAATTTCCCCCATAATTATCAATGTCCACACCGTCATTAACTTTTGTTTCTGGGTCC
>Ga0208795_1000373_pt1 | contig 22140 bp, 21 predicted proteins | sample CB_VirMetaG_6_FD_184541 | JGI IMG/M metagenome (GOLD analysis project Ga0208795, IMG submission 184541) | Freshwater to marine saline gradient viral communities from Chesapeake Bay - CB_1508_2 Viral MetaG (SPAdes) (version 4) | ecosystem: Environmental > Aquatic > Marine > Coastal | place: USA... | reverse complement strand
CGGGAAAGGTAATCCAGTATGAAACATAGTTGCTCCAAATTGATTAGTAATAAAATTTTTTGTATCAGTTTGGACTACTTCTGCGTTTGTCGTTGGTCTATATAAAGCTCCACTATTTTCATTATCGACTCTTCTTGTTAAAACATTTTTACTTGAAGGTGGTGCCGCCACAGCATAATAATCAAACCCTAAAATATCCCAAAAACTATCTTCCCAAGTATCTTCATCAAAACCCCAATTATCAATATATATACCACCGTGTGCGTCAAATATTTCGTAAGGTTGAATATTTGAATTCATACCCGAATATTTAATAGTATTATATCCTTTAGCATCGAAATCATTTATCATAGTTGTAGATTTTTCGGGATAAGGTTTAACTCTATATGCTTGATCGTAACGAGCATAAGGTTTAAAATTAGGACTAAAACCAAATTGAGGAGGTCTTGGATTTATTTTATAAACTGTATTTCCCCCATCTTGATTTTTTGCGGGTGCTTCAATTTCTCTTTCAGTTAAATTAGCGGGAGGACATAAACTTTTACTATTAATAAATTCACTTGGATCTCCCGCAGAATTATCATTACCAACATTATTACCAGTATGAAATCTTTTTAATTCAAATCGATTTGTAGTAGTATTATATTCTAATGCTGGATTATTAGCACCAATATAAGTTTGTGTCATATATGGTGAAAAATCTACCATTAAACTTAGATTTTGCCGTGATCTTATATGATTAATAGTTGTAGCATAACTATATACATCATCGGGATTTCCGTTGTCATGATGGGCGGCGGCACGAACACCAATATCCGTATTCGCATATCCACTATAAGGTGTTATAATAGCTGTACTATATGCTGTTGCGTGGTGGTCGTATCCACATCTTCTACCATATTTTAGTCGTTTCAATCCAGTCCCAGTTGGATCACTAAATAAATCTAATGGTATTCCACCTACACCATTAGTTCTTAATTGTATTAATACAACATCATCTAATCTTAGTCCGTATTGGTCGTAATTATGCATAGTATAAGGTGTAGCAAATCCATAACTAACTCCATTATGATTAAAACTTGTGAAGTTTTTAGGATCTACATAAGTATCTCTTGCGGCTTCATCCCAATAAAAAAATACGGGGGTTGTTGTCATAGCAATATTATTTGGTGCTCCTCTTTGAGTAAAAGCATCATCTCCAAAAGTTTCGTTATATGGTTTTACTCCATCGTTGATAGTGGTATATTTATTAAAGTGGAAAAATCTACTATTTTCACTTGTTGGTATTTCTAAACTTCCTCTATTAGCATCTTTGTAATATTCAGTATCTTGTAAATTATTCCATAATTCCGGATAATATCCTTGAGTGTCAAAAAAATCTCTTATAATCTTTAAGTTTTCTTCGGTATATAATACATTTATCACAACATCGATATTAACATTATAAACTTGTGTTATTATTTCTATATCTATTGCTGTTGTAAAACCTTCATAAGGGTCTATAACTTCAGCAATTTTAACTCCAATATGATCGTGTATGGTAGGCATATTTACTGATGTATTTAATAATTTATGCATCTTTCTCCCCGATTCAAATATCTCGGGTCTTTTAACGGCAATATATCCAAAAGTAGAAATATAATCAATACTATTTTGTGATATATTACCACTTGTAGCTGGTAGTGTTTGGGCTACATAAGCATTATATGTTACTTGATTAACATTATACATATTTTGACAATTGATAGGTTTATATGTAGCAGTTTCAATAGTTTTAGTAAGTGGTCTTACATATTCGTCTTGGTCGTATATTTCAAAAGTATTATGGTTTCTTGTTTGTATTAATTGTTGGGTGATTTGATTTGCTACGGCGGATGGAGTATTAAATCCACTATTAATTTCAACATCTAATTTATCTCTTACTCGATAATAAGTACATTCTTGAAATATACCATTATGATATTTTTGTGGGAATTGTTCGTAATAATAAGGTTTTTCACCTTCAATACCAAAACTATATCCAACTTTATCTTTAACAAATAAAGTAAATCTTGTATTATCTATTTTTTGTTTATAATGAAATCCCCCCGCTTCATCTGTATTTTTAAACCAATCTGCAAAACAAATACAATTTTGATTTATACTATGGTTGCCTAATGGTAATCCTTCATCAACAGTATCCCCCTTTGTATAAGCATCGGGATAATCTCTTTGGACTGATCCTCTTACATCATAATAAGCGATATATCTTCGAGGTTGAGTAATATAATTTGGATATTCATTTGATGTAATAAAATAACCATAAACTAATGGTGCTAAATTATCTCTTAAATCAACTGTTTCACCAGTTACTTCTTCCGTAAAATAACTCCTATAATAACCTAATCGATATTTAGGATCATAACTTGTAGATTTTTGATTGTAATAATCAAAAGGAGTTGTTTTAGTGTATGTAGCCACATTATTACGACCTTTACTAACACCTTTAAACTCTATTGTTTGAGGATTACCCGCCCCTACTTCATTAATAAATGCTCTTTCTAAACTAATTTTATCACCAACATTTAATCTTATAGTTTCATTTAAAGGATTAGTGAAAACTGCTGGATTACTATTATTTCCCGTGCGACTTTCTATTGAAGCGAGACGATTACAGTTAATAAGTTTTGTATCGGTATATTCACTCATATTTATATAATATAACTATATAAAAAATAAATGATAAAAAAACAAAGTTAAATTAAACCTTTTTCACTCAACATCTTAAATTTGTCCTCATGTTTTTCCTTGAATATATCAATCTTATCTTTTCGTTTATAATAATTGTATAATGATTTCATTTGTAGTACATCTTTATTATTAGAATAATTTTCTCGTTTCTTATCCTTATACCCATTATGATAATGTGCCTTTGCTCTTTCGCGATTTTTGATTTTGAATTCTTCTTTGTTTTTTGTTACTTCATGATAATATTTATTTTCTCGTATTCTCTTATTTTTGTAATTGGTTAAAAGTCTTGCAATTTGTTCTGCGGTTAGATCCATATTGTCTATATATTATATATAGATTTTAATTTTTAAATATTAACGAAAAAAGAATTGTCTGGGGTAAGTGTTGAAAAATATTTGTCTCAACACCCCTCTCTCAAGTCGTTCAAATTTAATGATTTACCCCAGACATTTTTTACATCCTCTGCCGAATATGAAAACATACAACAGTTTTCCCAGTTAATGCTTTACAAAAGGTTTCATTCTCATAAACAATATCTACATCAAAACTATTAATCAATAATTCTTGTGGATTATTTAATGCTACATATACCCTATCGTGGGGTTCAAAATACAATCCACCCGTTTCATTACCACTATTATCAAAGCGAGGTAAGTGTGCGATAATTTTAGATGTTGTACCTTGTCTTGCATTAATTGTATTTTGTGTGAAATTATTTAATCTTATAAATAATGAAATATTTGAGATAAGTAGAGGAGTTGTAGAACTTTCATTTGTAGTAACTAAATTATTTGGAGGAGTTAATGGACGGCTTACGGGATCACCAACAAAACCCAAAGTTGCTTGGGTATTACATAAACTGGTAATTTCATTACCATACGCATTACTTCTTGCCGTAATAATCAAACTATCATATCCAGCCATACCACCCGAAGCATTAACACCTTGCGGAGGTAGTAATCCAATTGCCCCCGCCCCGTGACTACTTGTAGTTCTACTAAAATTGTTCCAATCTCTCATTTCAATACTTAAACCAAATACAGTTTGATTGTATCTTTGAAGAGATCCCCAATAATCATGTTTAAAATATAATGCTTCATTAAATAGTGGATAATTAGAATAATGGTCTATACCAGCAAGGGTAATACCACGACCCGCAGCAACAGTTCCACCAACAGCACATACTGGATACATCGCCCATTTACAAGAATTTATAGGATTTAGACATTCATTTTTAACAGCACCTCCCGCCCGTAAAGTTGTATAATCACAAAGTAGAGTATAAGCATTAGCATCAGTTCCAAGTTCAATCTTTAGTTCTTCATTAGTTAAAGTAAATCGAACTTTGGTATAATTATCACTATTAGTATTAATATCATAAACTGTACCAAAACTTGCGTTATGTGCTCCAAAATATGTAACAGCATTACACCAAATTCCATCTTGTCCTAATTGTGTTCTTGAACCCGATTGAAATACTCTTAATTCATTACCATATCTTACAACGGCAACATCAAAAAATCTATTTTGACCTCCAACTGTAACACCTTGTCTTAAAGCACTATTAGCAGCGGGTTCAACAAAATAAGAAGGCATATAATCATAAGAACCATCGGGATTATCCCTTCTTACATTAATTCTTGATAAACCACACATCCAATTACCTCCCGCCGTATTTGCTTCACTAAAATTAAATACACATGTTCCGTTATTTTGTGAGATTGGATATTGTCTGCTCTGCACATAGAAACCTCTATCCGTTGTTGATGTGACTTTTCCGTTCAATTGAGTAAAAGCATATCTTGTATCATCTCCATTAGCATTCAAAGAAGTCCAAGTAACACCAGCAGCAGATAAGTTTGTTTTTGCTGTTTGCTGTGTAGCAACAAATTTAAAACCTTCGAATACTTGACTGCTACTATCATATTTACTACTAATCGCAACATTAGTATTGCTATTATCAACAATTAAAGATGGATGAAATGCTGCTTCATTAATACCTTTTTGAATTTCACCGACCATATCATCAATATTAACTTCATTTTTTACATCTCCAGCACGGAATGCTTCACCCGCACCAATTACGGCACGAAAAGGTGAAGAAGTACTATTATCTATATTATCAAAAAATAGATCTTCAACGGGTCGCCCGAAATAATGACAAAAACCGCTATTGGTTCTATCAAGAACAAATAAACCATTTTTATTGATTTTTGCGGATTGTAAGGCAATCTCACTATTGGGCGGAATTTTCATAGTATTCAACAACCGATTTTGATATGAATATGGTTTAAAAGCATTTGATGCTGCTGTATTGTTTTCTTGTCCTATGTTAGAAGTGATTACTAAACTCATTTTATAATATATTATATAAAATATTTTCTTAAAAAAAAATATAAAATATAATAATAATGCCGAAAAAAAAGAAGGTTAAAAATGTGATAGTTAAGCCATTAACCGATCACAATAAAATCCAAATTAATATTCCTAAAAGTTTGGATGATGATAAAAAAATAAAACCAAATAATATTTTTGAAGGTTATAAAAAATAATTTACTCCTCATCACTGAATCCATCATCAATCGCCCATTCACCATCACCACTCTCATTCCCATAATTATATTCGTATTCTTGCATCTCATTCCATTTCTTTCTTGCTTCTTCTAAACTTGGAAGAAATACATATATCTTTCGTTCTTTTTTCAATTGTAGTTTTTGTTCTATATATAAATCTCCCAGACAATTTTTTTGTATTTCTCTCCAAAAAGCACTATTCATAAATTTCCTTCCATCGTATGATTGTTTATCATAACAATTAAATAACCAATCTTTGTCATATACTACCTTTTTTTCTTTTTGTTTATTCTTAATTTCAACACCATATTTTTTAGAATTGTACTCATCAGTTGTTAATGTTTTTCCCCATTCGATAAAATGTCCTTCATATTCAAAACCTCCTTCTTTCATAACATTATTAAACCATACTTTAGGACTATTCCAATTTCGTTCAACTTGTTCTTGTAAAATATTCGTTTTCTTAAATATACGAGGTTTAAAATCACTAATATCGCGATTATATAATACTTTTGCGAATGCTTCACAAGGGGCGGAATAAATAGGAGCAAAATATTCATCTTTTTCTTTTGTAGAGCGACTTGCATATTTATTGTCACATTCTAAACAAAAGTGTCTTCTATCATCTTCTGTTGTACCAGCAAACCAATCATTATTAGTTGTTATGATGTAATTAGCATAACAATCAATAATATAATTTTCTTTATTTTTCTTGTTAATAGTTTGTTTACCTTCAGTAATTTTATTTTTAATAATACCTTCTAATTTCTTATCACCACCCCAAAACGCTTCATCAAGATTAATAAGAATTTTACCTTCTAATTGTCCGTTGAAATCGCCAAACAAAAAGTTAGCATTACTATTTTGCGCGTAATGTGCGTCCCCTATGATTTGTGCTAATTTATCAAGGATTATACCTTTTCCGCCTCCTTGTTTAGATTTAAGAGCAAGTAAGACCCCCGTTTTGATATGAGGTTTTTGGATGATATGGCTGAAATAGTTAATAATATAATTATAACTATTCTCATCACCACTACACCAAATCGTTTTAATATGATTTAAAATTGGTTCAGCATCTTTTTCATCATAAGTATCTGCGTCTTCTTTGCTGATATTAAAACCATTCCAAAGATTGAACAGATCACTATTTGCTTTATCCCTTGGATCAAAACCAATTGATCTTACTTCTCTTCTATTAATCCATTTACACCATTCCTTGAATGGGTCAATATGAATTGTTTTCTTTCTTCCTTCATATTCTTCTTCTTCATCTCCTTCATCATTTGGTTCACCCTCTTTATAAGTGAATGAAAAAAGTTCTTTTTGGAAATGGTCTTTTGCTTTTGTCGTATTTTTTAAATACCAACACGGCATGGTTATAAGTTCCTCATTTTTTTTTCTAATAATTTTCTTATCAAGGATAATATATTCACCCGTTTCTTTTACAAAAATAATTCTATTATTCATTTCTTTTAACATTTTTATTTTAGCCGTATTAATATTTTTTCCATAATCAACATTAACTAAACCATCGATAAAAACTTGTTCTAATGATTTTGTATTTTGTGGTTGATATTTATTTTTAAGTTTTCTTAAAAAAGTTAAACCAAGTTTATTTCCAGTTTTCTTTTTACCCCAATATTTCCAATTCTTGGATATTAAATCAAAATCATAATTTTCTGCATCTTTCTTGCTCCAATTAATATAGAGACCACTACCAATATTGTCACCTTCTGTAATATTATGTATAGCCATACCAACCTTAATCCAAGTATCATATTCATAACATTCATCGGGAAGAATATTTAGAATTTCTTGTATTTCCCCTGCGTCATATCGTCTTTTTGGTACAACAAACTCCATCATATCATCATCTTTTACATCTTCATCACTTGTAGTAGGTGATACTGGAGGTGATGATTTTGGAAGAGGTCTTTTCCAATAATTCGTAGCATCGCTACTTTGAATAATATGTTTAGTAATATTAAAACTATCTTTATAATTAACTGGGACTTTTTGTCGTTGGTATATATCTACATTCTTAGGTTTATATGAATAAATCATTCGCATATTTCCACCATTTCTATATACATTGTTATCAAACATTTTCATATCTGTATTCTTAAACTTAATATCTAATATTTTATTTTTTTGGTTGAATGCTATTAAATCTTTAAGAGTTGATTCATAATCACAACAAACAAAATGATATGATACAGCAAATCCGTCAATTTTAATTTCCTTAATATAATCTTTTTCTTTCTCACCATCAACTTCTTTATAGATTGTTTCATGTTTGATTTTAATTTTCTTCCCATGACTGCTGGTAATAGCAAAATCAGTTTCTGGATAATATTTCTTTAATGTTTCTCTAACTTCATCTTGAATAATATCTATATTCTTTTTGTATTCATCTTCATCAGTATAGAACATATCAATATCATAAAATGGTTTTACTTTAGATTCAAGGTTAGTCCATTCAAATAAATATTGTTTGTTAGATTTACTATTATTAATCATAGTTTCTATTTCTTGTTTAGTAGTTATTTTGATTGGATTAATAAAAGCCTCAAAATCCTTTTCACCTTTAAAATCCTTGAATTGCATTATATTAGTAGTATCCATTTTTATTTTATTAATAGTTTTGTTTTTAAATGCTTTTTGTCTATCCATTTATACTTTAACATAGAAAATAATTTTAGAGAAATACCGCGAAATGACAAAAACTTAAATATAATCTATTATTTTACTTAATATTATCGATAAATACCCATTTATAATCTTAAATAATACCTAAAATAACACTTAAAGGGGTAATAATTTTAAAATTATTACCCTTAAATACCTAAAAAAGGGAATAAAAGAGGATTATTAATACTTAAAACAATAATATCTATATAATAATATATAGAGAAAATGAACCCAACTGAAAAACTAACTACATTTGCACAAACTATTATAACTGTTAATTATAAATCTCATCCTTTATATAATACATTCTTAAATGAATGGGAATTTAAAATAAATTTTCAAAACCAAATTGTAGAAGAATTATATTTATTTGATGAAGACCAAAATATTATTATTACACATAAAATTGAAGATGATCTAAAACATAAATATTTTAACTTTTTAAAATCTATCGGTATAATTAATAATACTTAAATATTAATATCTATACTATTATATAGACAAAATGACAATATATAATGGCTGTAATGGGTCTTTAAATTTAATTTATAAAGGTTTGCTTGTTAGTTCTTTTGCATTAACTAAAAAGAAAACTTTTGAAAGATATGAATATCAAGGTGAGTACTTAATACTTCAATCCATGAGAGGAAATAAAAATATAAAACAAATCATATATACTTTAACTTATTTTTGTAATATGATTTATAATAGAAAATTAAATAAACAACCTATAAGAAGAAGCGATCATGAATTTTTTTTATCTTCTTTTTTTGGTTTAATGAAATTAAAAATTATTGATAATGATGAAACTAATGGATATTTAATTATGCCTAATATGATTGGTAAAAAAAAGTTTATTTAATTTCCTTTTGATAAAATTGTCCTAACTTATAACACCCATACTCAAAAACTAAAATTCCTATTGTTAAATATCGATAATCAATATTCATTATATTATATATTAGATTTTATTTCTTCAATATCTACTCCTATATAATTTCTTTTTAATAACTTACATCTTTCTCCAACTATTGTATTATGACATGTCATATCTAATACAGTATCATCTTCATTACTATAAGTTTTAATAAAGTAATCTATCATTTCATCACATCTTGTAATACCATTACCTTTTCCTTTTCTTATAGGATATTCTAATAATGTTGTAGGATGTCTTCCTTTGTGTCCTTCTTCTTTAAGTATTACATTATCTTTAGTTACTCCTTGTTCTCCCCAATATGCATTTTGTCCTCCGTACTTAACATTTCTTTTAGGGTGAAATTCATTCCCTACCATTTGTGGATTATATGTTCCTCTTTTTTTATAATAAATAAATATTTCCTCCATTATTCTTAATGGTTGATATTTTGCTGTTAAAAATCCCGTGCTATTATTCTTTAACCAATTATAATTATATTTTGGTTTTTCATACTTTAATAATTCATAACTAAAAGGTATTGCTGAATGTAATGCTATAATTCCATTAGGTTTTAAAATTCTCCACATCTCTCTAAACAATTCATCCCATCTTAAAGTACTATCCCACTTTGCTTTTGTTTGTCCGTTGAATGGTGGATCAGTATATATAAAATCTATACTATTGTCTTCTAATGTTTTTATAACATTATGAATATCCCCTTGAATATATTTTATCATTATATTATACTTAATATTTTTTTTAAAGTAATTCTTCTAAAGGTTTGATATATTTTTGTAATATATCTATACAATCATCATACTCATCTATACCTCTATCATTTCTTCCCCTTTTACAAATAGTATATTCACTACTTCTATGTTCCCAGCCATATATCCCGTCTTGACATCTCCACAAATAAAATACTCTTAAATGAGGACACTTCTTTAAAATCTCATCACCCTTAATTAATTTATTTTCTCCAAAAAATAATGTTGGGTATTTGTCATGTTGTATTCTTCTACTTTTAATCTCAATAAAATATTCTTCATTATATTTATCAAACTCATAATATTTTCCCATTTCGGGATTTAACTTTGACTTAAACAAAGTTCCAAAATGTTCTTCTAATATAGAATGTATTTCATTTTCACTTTTGAATCCATAACTTAAATCTTTTCTTTGTTTTTTATAATCCATTATTATACTATATTATATATTTTTTTTTGGAGAAAACGAACAAATGAAAAATGTCTGAGATAAATCTCAAAAATAATTTGTCTCAGCACACACCCTCCAAGTAGTTTTTTTTTTCGCATTTACCCCAGACAATTTTAATCAAAAGTTACTAATATTGGATTTTCTTTTGTTGCTCTTCGTACTTTTAATTTATAGATTATTTGTTGTTTAATAATCTTATTATTGTTTAATTCATCTTGAACTTCTTTAGTTATTATTGGATTTACATGATTTTTACAACAAGGGCTTCTATTATAAAATATACATGCTCTCCTCACACTTGGTAGATCACCCCACCTACAAATAAACAATACATCATTATATGGTTCTTCATTTTCCATATATGTTGCTCCATCGAATATATAATCATTCTTTCCCCACTTAATAATCTTTTTCGCCTTAAACATTATCTCGTTTTTTAAATTTGTATTTGGTCTTTGTTTTGGTGATACATTCTTTAAATACTCTTTTAATTCAGTACAATTTTTTATATAATCATCATACTTAAAATCTTTGATATAAAAATCTATATTATTCACTATGTCACTTTTTGTAAGTTCTTCATCTATAATAACTCCGTGCTTCTTAAACAAATTGACAATATCTCGTTTTGAATGTGATTTATCTACTAACATTTTTTATATATTATATATTATTTTTTTTTTATAATATATACTTAAACGATGCCTTACAAAACTGGTTCTATGAAAGGAGAATTGACAACTGCCGAAATACGCAAACTTATAAAAGCACATAATGTTTTAGTATCTATTAAAATCCCAAAGGGTGCTTCAAGAGAAGATATAATTAATATTGTTGCGAAGAATGGTTATGAAGTTAATCATGAAAAACAAGCCTTAGTTCCAAAAGTTGAAATGCAGACAAAGAAAACAATTACTTTAGAAAAAGCAAAAGAAATTACAAAAACTAAACCCTTAACTGAAGAAGAAAAGAAAAAGAAACAACAAGCAAAACAAAAGAAAGAAGGACAAAAAGCATTTCTTAAAACTGTTATACCTAAACCTCCTCCCGTATCTAAACCTTCTAAAAGTGTTAAGGTTGGACCGCCACCGAAACAACAATCTAAAAAAGAAGATGAAGTAAGACCAGCAAGAAAAGCAGCCCCACCAATACCAAAAGCAAAAGATTTTGTAAAAATTGGTGCTAAACCAAAGGGACAAAGAATAGATACAAATGCGCCGAGAAATGTTGGTAAAGTAGATACTACTAAACCTAAAAAAACAAAAGAAGAAAAACTTGCTAATCGCAAAAAACTTGAAGATATTGAAAGTAGAATAACTAATTTAAAAAGAGTTAAAAAGGTTGGATTACTTGTAGATGCTATAAATCAATTTAATCAAATGGAAGTTGGGAAATCACTTAAAAAACCATTAAGAACTTCGAATGAAACTAAATCTAAACTTATTGATAAAATTGTTGCTTATGATATTGATAAAGTAATTGATATTGATATACCAGAAAAAGTTGAAAGAAAAAAAATGACTGAAGAAGAAAAACAAGAAAAGAAAAAACAAAAACAAGAAGAATCTAAAATACAAAGAGAAAAAGAAAAACCTTTTAAAGGATTAAGAACATTTATAAATACATTATACACTAAGTATAATAAACTACTAAGAGAAAATGAATATAAAGATGTAAAAGCATTATTAAAGAAAATGCAGAATGAGTTTGATGAAGCAGTTGAAAAACTTGAAGAAGATGCAGATGAAAAAGATATTGAACTTGATGATGATATATATAATGAATTAGAAGATGTATTAGGAAAATTTAAAAATCAATTAAAGGATATCGCTGAAAGAGGATTGAAAGGTGAATTTACTGCCGAGTTCAAAAAGGCACAAAAAGAACAAGCAAGAAAAGAAAGAGATAGTAGATAATTATTCATCATCTTGTTCCTTTTTAGGTTTCTTAACATATACCGATTGCTGGACTGCTACACTATTACCCATCATTTTCGCATCCGCTTCCATCTCATCTTTAACTTTGGAATATTTACCACTCAAATATATTTTTCTTAAAAGGGTTGTCGAAATCGATTTTCCCATATATGCTTGACTATACTTTAATAAGGTCTTACTTAATTCTATTCTTGTTAATGGTTTACCAGTTGAGGTTTTAAATAAAACTCCCATTCCATTCATCTTCAAATAATATCTTAATATCTTTCTTAAATTTGGATCTTCAATTGGTAAATCCAATTCTTCATATTTTTTTGAGGTTTTGTACTTATTTAATACAAAATATATTTGTCCCTTTGCTGGTACAACTAAATAATTATTTTCTTTCTTTTCAGTATCACTTAATTTATTATATGCTGCTTGATTAATAGCCATCATACCAGCAACATCATTTCTAAAAGGCATTCTCGCATATATATTAAATAAAGTATATGCTTGAAGTAATTGCATTTCTTTTTTTGTAATATCATCTTTGGTTTTCTTTTTGATTGGTTTTAAATCTTCCCCCATTTTATTTATCATCTCAAATACTTCTTCCGTTGTTGCAAAGTTCTTACTTTGTTTATCACTTATAACACCACTCTTTTGTTCTTCTTTATATTTATCATTCATATCATCTCTTAACTTTCCATATTTTTCAAGTAACTCATCATATTTTTCGTCATGATTCAAAGCCATTAAAAGTACTATAATCGCATTCAACATATTTCTTTGAGATAAATAATGTAATTCACTTATTTTTTTCATAACTTCATCGGGATCTTTTAAGAAATCATAATTGTTAGTATCGAATAATTTTTTTAATTTATTAAGGTTAATCACATATTGTTTAACTGTATTTGTTTTTATTTTGGGTCGTGATTTTTGTATTTCCTCAATTGGATTTTTACTTTCTATTGTCATATTTATAATATAATAATAGATTATTTTTAAAATAAAATAACGAAAAAAAATAAGAAACGGGTTTATTCTAAAAATATTAAAAAAATGTCTGGGGTAATTGTCAAAAAATATTTGTCTCAACACCTCCCTCTCAACTACTTTTTTTTTGCAACTCTATCCCAGACATTTTTTTCACATTCTATATTTTGTAAATCAATTAAATCTAAAATCATATCTTTTTATTTTCTTTATTTCTTCTTCTTGTAAATCAACATATTTTAATATTTCTCTTTGTGTTCTCAATAGATTATTGACGAGTGATATTAGTTCATCATTTAATTTATCTTCTATTTTTTCTTTTTTCTCTTTCTTTAAACAATCTTTAAAAATCGCCCAATAATACAACATCTTATATATCTACTTTAGAAAATATTTTTAATTAAATTTACGCGAAATAACAATTAAACTGTCCTCCTTCAATTGTTGCAATCTTTACAAGTTCAAGATACACACGAAGCGTGTATGTTTGGGCGGGTAATCCCGCTGCCTTATAAACAAGATCCATACCCTTATTGTTGACACGCTGTCCCTTATTAGGTTGAATTGCAGTCCATCTCATATTACCACCAAGACCAACAATACCTCCCGACTGCTCGTGTCCTTCAAAGGTTTCAGTAGTCAGTACTGGAACTGCGGATGACTGGTATTCGTCTCTAACAACCATAGGAACTTTACCCTCCGCATGTTGAGTAGTATGGAATAGTAAAGCGGGATTGCTTCTATCAACATTAAACTCATACAAATCATTATATAATAGATTAATTGCGAGTGTTTGTCCGTGCGGTACATCCTTTGTAGCAACACCATTTAATAGAGATACGGGTGTGAAATTAGAGTTTCTACCTAATCCAAAAAATACTTTGGAAACAAGACGACCATTACCACCAATTGGGAATGTAAGGTCGGTGAATGCTGCTTGGTCACCCGTCCTCTTCGCAAGTCGGTAATCGAAATACTGGAAAGTTAATTTTGGATTTTGCTGTGCGTATTTCTGCATTATTTCACCATCATAGGTAATACTATCATAAATAAGTTTTACTTCATCTTGATTAATCAAATATTCAACTTGGGTATTTGCGGGAGTTCCACCATCCGTAGCATTAATACACATACGGCGGGATAGACCAGCAGCAGCAAGGCTTTCAGTAGCGGGAGTAAAAGTAATATCTATGTGGACTTCTTCATTCAACATAAACATAGGGAGTTGATTGGTTTTAAGGAATGGGAAAAGGTCACTTAAATAAACCGAATATACTGGGGCATCTGCGATTGACTGTGCGGATGTTCCGTCGTGGTGCATCCATGGTAAAAGTTCAAAAGCACCAGCACCACCAGCAGCGGGAACTACTGGATTGCGTCCAACATCTAATCCAACCTTTTTAGCAGAGTTAGGTGGTTTGTCAGTTGTATCAGCAGTTCTATCATCATATACGGGCTGGTGAGATATACACCTCTGCGACAAATACTGCTCTCTCTCCTTATTGTCCTCATTTGAAACAAATAGGGACTGATACTGGTGGAAAGCCCAATAATCATCAACAGAGCATACCATCTTATTACCAATCAAAAGTTGTGCCGACTGAACTAAATTAGAAATACCAATATTAAGAGGGTAATATGCCGAAGTTGTAGTTAAAGGAGTTACAGCAAGTGTAATCTTTGAATTAGAATGTAAAAAACCAGCGACACGCTGAAGAGTAAATCGAACTCTATTTTGCGAGAATGTTACGGGGTCAATCACATCCGTATGAAGCATTTGTCCGTAAGAAGAAGGTATAGCGCCAATTTTTATTAGATCCGGTATGCGGTCAGCAGAAACTGAATCGTCCATTTGATTATCAGCCATTTTATATATTATAATATATAAAAACTTTAAAAAAATAAAAATTAAAAAATATAATTAATAGAAAATAATTTAATTTATCTAACTTACAACTTGAACTCCTTGAGTAGAACTCCACGCAACAACAACCTTTGATTTAATAAATAGATATGCGGAAATAGGGTTTCCATCGTCTAATCCAGTTGTCATTTGAATAGAGAACTGCGAGTTTGTGAAATCCACGCCCTCACTATCAAGCATATCATAGAGGACACCAACACCATAAACAGCACCAGTATCGGGCATATATCTATAACCATTTGTACCATTTTGACGAACAGTAAAGTTGCGATTCGCAGTAAGAGGAGACGCAGTAGTTCTTGTGTGATGTTTTTCGGGAATAATTGACGATAAGAAACCCTTGATAATTTGAGGGTCTACAACAGTTGTCAAATTTGTTGAACTACGAACACTTTCAACTTCAAAAGCACTTGGGAAGCGTTCGCCATTACGAAGGAAAGATATAGTTTCAACATTTGCTAATGCTCCTCCACCCGCAGTAGAAGATTTAGAAGGCATATAAGTAAGGAATCCATCTTGTCCTAAATTATTCACAAAATTAGATGGAACAAAATTTACAAAACATCCAAGAACCTTTGATAATCCAAGATTAAAGTTGATAATACTATTCGTGCTTTCAAGAGTTGAGAAATATGAAGTAATAGAATTAAAAGCCAACATACCAGTATCGGGAGCATCCATACCATAACTGACTTCACAAGCAACTTCAAGTCCACTTAATTCATAAAAGCAATTCGCAATATTTGTGGTGGTTCCATCACTTGAATAAAAAAACTGACTATCGGGAGCAAGGTGGATTTCCAATTCAAGAGGAACTTTAGATAATGGTAACATAGAAGCACCAAGGGTTAAACCACTTGGGAGTGGAATACAAAACTCTTTACCGCGGACATCAGCATCCGTTGAACCACGAACAACACTATCACGGAATGCTTGATAGTTAGGATAGATTAATGCAGTTTCCGTTAAATGTCCCGTGACATCTTGCATACCAGCCATAACTGGAAGATATGAAGACATAAAACGACCATAATGTCTAATGTGTTCGATGACTTGTTTAGTTTCAGCATGACGGAAAACCAACTGATCTATGACACCATAAATACCGAGTTTGTGAGACGCCATGAGTTCAACAGCAGCAGCATCAGTCGGCGGCAGAGTACCCGCAGCATCACGCCATATATTTAACTTACCAGCAAGACGAAGAGTAGATAAATCAAGCATAGCATCTTGACGACCAAGTGTAACAGTTAATACGGGATTACCTCTTGCGTGAGAAACCTTACCACTTGCGGGAACATTATTTGGTTGAATGGAAAGATATTTTTTAGCAACACTCATTTTATATTATAGTATATAAAATAAATTAAAATTAAAAATTTAAAAAAAATACATAGAAAATATTTATTTAGAGAGTAACGGTTACTGAATCACCGCGAATCGATATTCTACGAAGGTGGAACATGAATGAGTATAAGAGTTTGTTGTGAGAACTTGGTAAATCAACACCTCCAGCAGTTCTTTCATTATATAAGAGTTGTAACTGATTGGTCTTATTATTAAGATTTGCAACCCCATCATTAAGAGCATAGGCACGACCAATTAGAAAGTTTCTATTGTAATCTACAAAAGATCTTGGAACAATACCCGCTTGATTTAATGCTTTTTCTAATTCAATAAGAGGCTGTGCTGCTATTGATACACCCTTATTAATCTTTGATACAACAATTGGACGACTTGGTACAAGTTTGTCGTCTATTTGAAACTGATACGAGGTAAGGCGGTCAATAATACCAACTTGTCCCGAGCGGATAGAATGAAGAGCAATATCCATGTCGGTTGTTTCCTCCTCACTATATGTAGTGTTTAGACCACCAATTAAATCAGCAGTATCATAAACCTTCGCATCACTCGGCATAATAATACATGATTTTACCCTTGTATTAGAAACTGCGAGATTAACTGTCGCATTACGATTGGATGCTAATAGTGAATGTTTGTAGTTGGTAACACTTGGAATATCAATTTCTATTGAACCACCTTCTCTCATCTTCTGCATCATTCCCGCTTCATATCGGGGATCTACTCCTACTTGCTGACAAACAATTTCCATATTTGAAAATGTACATGTTGCGGGGTATGAAGTTTTCTTTGCTAAAATTTGTGTAGTACCATCGGCAACTTGAACTCTCTTTGTATCACATGCCGCAGAAAATACAATATAATCATTTGAAGTTGCTGCTGTTCCAGTTCCTCCATTATTGTTTTGGAATTCTTCTACTGTTAATTTAACATATCCACCATCAAGTGTTATATCAGTAATTTTAGGATATGCTGCCGCACCAGCAGCAGTCGTCCATAAGTTACATTCTACTGCGTGAGGGTCATCATCTTTACATATACCAATACGCTCACCCTTGACAAAAGGACAATTATCAACACTAACCATATTATTTTGTTTTCCTAAAAATATGTCGGTTCTATTTTGTCCGTTGCTGATATTAAGTGCCGTTCCAGCAGCATCTACACCATGAAATACTGGATTTTGTTTAGTTCGGCGATTACGATTGACACTATCTAACTGTTTAATAAATCTTGCTGGGTCTTCAAGGTCAATTTCAATAAATAAACCATTTGTCATAAGAACGGGAAAGATCTTATCACCTCCATCAGCAAATAGACCCGTGTGTAATGGAAGAGAAAGTTTAGCAGTTAAGAAATCTTCAGCAGTCCCCCAATCACGAGCAGCGGGAACAGCCGATACGGGTTTGTAATATGGATTGGTGTGTGTATCAATTAAATTAGATACGGATGTACCAAGTGTTCCGCGATTTTCAACATTATTCATTAAACATCCTTCTTTTAATGCTCTCATCTTTCTCAAACTATCATCGGCATCATAAGAATACTGAATTTGAACTTTTGCGTTATATTCAGTTATTTCTTCAAGGAGAACGGCGCGATTTCCCGAATAGATGCGAATATTTTTAATAACTGACTGACCCCCGATGAATGGATCAAGTTGAAGGCGGGTTGGTGTATCACCCGATGGAATCGCAAGTTTAACATCAAACTGTAAATAGCTATTTTTACCATCCATAAACTTAACAGTTGGCGGAATTTCAAAATCTACTCGGCGACCATTCTGCCCCGCAGTTCCCGAATAGGACTGCCCGTTGGTAGAAGGAATAGAAACTTGTGTTTGTGAAATCTTGATTTTATCATCATTTCTCCAATAAGAACTCATTTTATAATATAATATATAAAATAATTCTTAAAAAATAAATTAAAAAAAAATAAAAATTATTGTGTTCGCGAAACAGCTTGGGTTATTTGCTGTGCTGATATTTGACCTCTTTGTTCGCTCAAAATATCCATTTGTTCTTGTAATTTACTTTTTGCTCCCGATACTTCTTCGCCAATTCCCTCCGTAATACTACCAACTAATCCAACAGCAGCACCAACACCTTCTAATGCTAATGCCCAAGGCGTTACACCACCCGAAGCAACGCCCGCTAATTCTAAACCACTTCCTACTATATTTGCTATATTACCAATACGAGATCCAGTATTAGAACCAAAAGCATCCCAACCAACTTTACCCGAAACCAACCTTCCTACATCTTGGTACACATCTATAGCACCACCTAAACCCGCAACTCCAACTTTACCTAATTGTGCTGCTTTACCCGAAACCTCTTCTACGACTTGTGCTGTTGTTTTTAAACCCGTGCTTCCAGCAACTTCACTTGCTCTTGCTGCTTCTTGTTCTGCTAATCTACCTTCACCAGTATAAGTTTCAACTGTTCCTACTGGTCTTTGTGCTACTGCTTCACCAGCACGAGGAGGATTAGTTAATGGGGCGCGTTCAGCACCAACTTCTTTTGATAATACTTCTGCTCTTGTTAAAGGTGCTTCAGTATAACCACCAACTAAATAACCCGCTCTTTTAATACCACCTCTTTTAGCAATAATTGCTAATTTACCACCACTTGTTCCACCACTTAATAGATTTTTTTGTAATTTAGCAGTTCTATCTTGGTCTTGCTCTCTATTTGCTTCGTCTAATTGTTCTGCTAATGTTGTATTAAAATCAGCATTTGCTTGGTTTAATTGCTGTGCTTGTTGTGTTAAAGCATTTGCTTGTGCGATTGAAGCAGTACCTCCATAAAGTTCCATTTTTATATTATAATATAGTTTTTTATTTTTATAAAATTAAAATAATTTATTTTGTCCTTCAGCAATCTTTGTCTCAAATCTAATATATGCCGTGGCGGGGTTAGTTTGGAGGTCAAGGTAGAGAAAACTATATGGTGCGTCTTCTATTGCTTTCTTATATAAATCCATAAATATATTGGGAAACATATCTCCATATTCTTCATTTATTTTTTCTAACTCTTTTTGGTTCTGCTGTTTCATAATAATTACATCACTACTATTGTTGCGAATTAAACCACTAACAGCACGGAAACTTTGAGTTGTGAATGCTAATAATCCAATTCCATAATGTCTAAATCTTGTTGCTAAAAATGATACTGCATTTGTTTTTTTAAAATCTTTTGTTAAAATATCATCTAAAACTAATGCTACTGTTGGTCTTTCAAAATCTTCATATTTTTTTTGAGATTCTATTAAATCCGTTATCATCTCATCAGTATAATGATCTTCGCAATCAAAATATTTATTCATTAATTTACCTTTGGGGTCAGCATTCAAAGTATTACTAATAATTTTTACAATATCAAACTTATCTTTATACATTTGGGGATTACATAATAAATTAACTAATAAATTACTTTTACCTTGTTTAACACTACCAACAATCAATAAGAGTGATGGAGGTTGGGGTAGGTGGCTATGTATATCAGCATATCGGTCATCGGGGTCGGGGTCTTTTACTTTAAATACTTTCGGTGGAGGTTTATCCATTATATAAGTATATTATATATTTTTTTTTTATATTTTAAATAATATAAATGAACAAACACTTTTACATTAACCTTGAAAAAAGACCCGAAAGAAATTTAGAAACTATTGTTGAACTTAAAAAATTAGGAATTAAAAAACCAAATCGATTTAATGCTATATCGAATAATATTCCATTAGTTGGATGTGCTTTATCTCATATTGGTTGTATTGAAAAAGCCAAAGAGAATGATTGGGATTATGTTATAATATTTGAAGATGATATTAAGATTGAAGGAAAACAAAAACTAATTGAAAAGTTTAACAAATTTATTAAATATGATTTTGATGTTTTATATTTAGGTTGTTGGAATTATGTACCGCCAGTTAAAGTAGAAAAAGATTTAGCACGAGTAGTTAAAGCATCTTGTAATCATGCTTATGTTGTTAAATCTCATTATTATGATACATACTTAAAGAACCTTAGAGAAGGAATTGAATTAAAATTAAAAGATCCAAATAATGGAAAATATAATATAGATGAGTATCATGATATATTACAACAAAAAGATAGATGGTATTGCATAACACCAATTCATATAACACAAAAAGACGGATGGAGTGACAATTTTAATGAGGTAAGAAATTACAGCAAAATTATTCAGCATATTCCAAATTAATATTTATATAATAGTATTCCAGCAAACTTAATACATAATATTTTTATTTTATCTTTGCTACTTATATAAATATCTTTACCTTTGAATTGTTTTCTATAAACCCAAACTTTATCACGTTTATCAAAAGATATATTTTTATACCCACTTTTATTATCTGTTCTTATTTTATTATCACTTTTATTTTGATTACAAGTATTACAAACTATATTTCTAAATTGTCCGTTTTGGTGGTTATGATCCATACATTTTCTATTACTACCTTTACGGCCTTCACATAATTGTATATTACATAAATCACAATTAGTAGTATTAAGATATCTTTGATATATTGCTTCATAATCACCTATTAAACCTTGTGTTTTCCAATTTCCTATTCTTTTTGTTTTTATAAATTGTGGTCTTTTGCGATATTCTTTATTTTTTTGATAATATTCTCTTTGATATTGTTTTTTATCAAATACCATATTCTCTATCTAATATTTATAGTAAAAAAAACTTTAAGTATTACATACCGAACTAATAAATTCAGTTGTAGATGGAGATATTAACATATCGGCTAAATTATTATTACCTTTGAATTTGTCTTTTGCTATTGTATTATTACCATGAACTATTGCAGTCATCGTGAGGTGTGGATTTGTTAATGCGATTGTTTTTGATTTACAACTTTGAGTGATTCCTAAACCTTCTGCTCGGTTACAGTTTATAAAACCTTTAGTTTTATCGTACCAAGATTTATGAAACATCATCGTTGCTTCATGAATTAATTTTTTATTATTTCCACAATCAATAGCATAAAAATCATCTTTGGTGTACGGGGGATATAAGATTATCATTTTGTCACAACCAACGCAACCCGCTTTATTTTCTTTTAGTGTATGATATGAGTGTGATATATATGTAGGTTCATATAGATCATCATCATCCATAAACACTACAATGTTGTTGTTTGCGTTTTTGACTAATAAATTTCTTTTGCACCCAATACTTAATTTATTTTTATTTCGAATATATTTTAATTTAATTGGATTTATTGCATTTTTAAAAGTTACATAATCTTCAATTAATGGTTCTGTGCCGTCATCATGAATTACTAATTGTAATTTTTTATGTGGGTAATCTTGTGCTTTTAGATTTCTTATTATGAATGGTAAGAATTTGCGTCTTTCAAAAGTCGGCATTAATATAGAGATATTTGGTAGATCACTCATTTATATTATTATTTAGATAATTATTTTTATTTATGAACTCCAAAACCAACCTTTAGATATTTCTTCTTCTTTCTTTTTTTGTAAGTTGATATAATCTTTAATAATTGATATATCGGCTTTGATACAAATGATGTCAGTTTTTATTTGGTTTAATGTTCTATTTATTGAATGTTGAGTATTCTTCACATCCTCAATAGGTTTCACTTCAAGGGGATTATCCATTTGTATAATTAATATTACATAAAATATTTAATTTCAAAATAAAAAATAATTAATATAATAAATGGCTGATACTGGGTTGTTACAATCTTTTAATATAAATGAATTGGCTGGAGCAACTGGATTAATTCTTGGAGGTGTAAGTGGTTTA
>Ga0208795_1000371_pt1 | contig 22205 bp, 36 predicted proteins | sample CB_VirMetaG_6_FD_184541 | JGI IMG/M metagenome (GOLD analysis project Ga0208795, IMG submission 184541) | Freshwater to marine saline gradient viral communities from Chesapeake Bay - CB_1508_2 Viral MetaG (SPAdes) (version 4) | ecosystem: Environmental > Aquatic > Marine > Coastal | place: USA... | reverse complement strand
TCTAAACTTATCAAGCAAGCCTATGAAGTCATTGAAGAGGCAACCACAACAAGCAATCTATCTGCAAAAACGGGAGCGATTAAATTAGTTCTTGACATTGAGACTCGTAGAATAGAGATGCTTCAAAAGGCTGGACTTCTTGAAAACAAGGAATTGTCAGAACAACTACTAGAAACAGAAAGAAAGCAAGAATTAATCATGGGAATATTAAAAGATGTTGCATCTAAATATCCAAGCATTAAGAATGAAATAGTTTCTCGTCTTGCGGAGGTATCAGGACCAAATGGTCAGGCGGTAGTAATTAATGAGTCTTAATTTTGATGATTTTCTTGGAGCACTTGATGACTCTCCTTTTGAAGAAGATCCAGTAGACCTAGATACATTCCTTCATGATCCACAATATCTAGATCAGCCAGAACTTTCTCAGATTCAAAGAGATTTGGTTGAAGCAATGAGTCAAATTTATAGAGAAGAAGATCTTATTAGATTCATGGGAGAGAAAAAGGGCCATGAACATTTTAAAAAATATACTAAGGCAGAAGTTTTACTTCAATTAGGAAAGGGTTCAGGGAAAGACCACACTTCCACTATTGGCTGTGCCTATTTAGTTTATAAACTACTGTGTTTAAAAGATCCAGCGCGATACTTTGGTAAGCCTCCTGGAGACGCAATTGATATCATTAACGTTGCAATTAACGCACAGCAGGCTAGAAATGTTTTTTTTAAAGGACTTAAGGGAAAAATAAACAGGTCTCCATGGTTTGCTGGAAGGTTTGAAGCAAAGGCAGACAGCATTGAATTTGATAAGGCAGTTACTGTTTACTCAGGTCACTCAGAAAGGGAGAGTCATGAGGGACTTAACCTTATTCTAGCCATCCTTGATGAGATTTCTGGGTTTGCACAAGACTCTGCATCAGGAAACGAAAATGCCAAAACAGGTGATGCTATTTATAAGGCATTCCGTGCTTCCGTAGATTCACGATTCCCAGATTTTGGCAAGGTGGTTCTTCTTTCATTTCCTCGCTATCCAGGAGACTTTATTTCTAAGAGGTATGACGAAGTAGTTGCTGAAAAAGATGTTGAGTTAAAGAGTTATACCTTTACGATTAACCCAGACCTACCAGAAAACGATCCAGATAATCAATTTTCAATTGAATGGGTTGAGGATCACATCTTGTCTTATAAGTATCCTGGAGTGTTTGCTATTAAAAGGCCAACTTGGGAGGCAAATCCAACAAGAAATATAACAGATTTTAAGATTGCTTTTATGACAGACTATGCAGACGCCATGCAAAGATTTGCTTGTATGCCATCATTCTCCTCCGATTCATTCTTTAAGAACAAGGAAGCGCTAGAGCGTGCAATGGTATTGCCAAACCCAATTGACTCTTTTAAGAGAATTGAGGAGAGGTGGAAACCAGAAGAGGATATTAGATATTTCTTGCACGCAGACCTCGCCCAAAAACATGACAAATGCGCTATTGCTATTGCTCATGTGGATAAATGGGTTCAGGTAAGAACCTTCAACGACTATACTCAGGTTCATCCATTTGTAATTGTCGATGCTGTTGTTTGGTGGGAACCAAGAAAAGAAGGTCCAGTAAACCTTTCAGAAGTAAAAGATTGGATTGTAAACTTTAGAAGGCAGGGATTCAGGTTAGGTCTAGTAACCTTTGACCGCTGGCAATCGTTTGATATTCAGCAAGAACTTCAAACTGTTGGAATTAAAACAGACACTCTTTCTGTAGGTAAAAAGCATTACGAAGACCTTGCAATGCTTTATTACGAGGATCGTGTCCTTATGCCACACCTAGACATCTTGTTGCAGGAAATGAGCGAGTTGCGTATTGTATCCGACAAGAAGGTAGACCACCCCCGTAAAGGCTCTAAGGACTTGTCTGACGCCGTTACAGGAGCGGTATACAACGCAATAGCACATACTCCTCGTAATGCTAATCAGGAGATTGAAATCCATGATTGGAAGTCTGCTAATAAGAAAAACCGTCAAGAAGAGGAAGACAACGTTAGGTGGGAACCAAAAGAGATGCCAGACGATGTTGCTGACTATCTTGACTCATTCGGAATGCTCTGATAGAATTCTCTCATGATTATTGGATTTCTTGTCGCAACCCTCATCATATTTACGATCAATCTCGTTGTAACACTGATTGTTGTAGGATTAAATTTTTCAGAAACAAGGAAGATTCCAGTTATTAATTTAATAAGTGTAATAATAACTTTACTTATACTTACATGGAATATCATCGCTATAGTTACGCTGTAAGTTCAAGCGGCGATAGCCTAGTCTGGTTTTGGCAGCGGTCTTATAAGCCGTCAGTCGTGGGTTCAAATCCCACTCGCCGTACCAAAATAGTTTAAGTAGTATAATTGTTTAGAAAGGAGGTGCTCTTATGCCATATGATGTAAAACGTAGAGGATCTAACTACGTTGTAGTGGATGATAGTGGAAGCGTTGTGGGAACACATGAGTCCAAGCAAGAGGCTATTAATCATCAAAGGGCTCTGTATGCTAATGTCCCTGATGCAAAAAAGGCAGGAAATCCTTGTTGGCAGGGTTATGTTCAAAGAGGTACGAAACCTGGTAAAGATGGAAAACCTGTGCCCAACTGCATTCCTGTAGAAAAAGAAGAAAAGTTTTGGCAAGGCTCTTCTTTTAAACTAAGATAAGGATGTGATTAATTTGCTGTATTTAATAGCAATAATTCCGTGGGTATTGACAGTTGGCACGTTATTGTTTATAATGGTAAGAGATACAGAGGATTACGAAAATCATGATTATGAAGAAGACGGAGATTTTATACAAGATGAAATTGAATCTGGTCAAGCAAGAATAAAGGTTGCCGTATATGAAGATAAAGCATATTGGGTATATCAAAATGTGCTTTATGAATCAGAAACAACAAAAGAGCCAGCATTTGAAACAGCAAGACCAGTAGATGTTATGGCACTGCCTAAAAAAGATGTCAATAAGTTATTGGGAATTCTTGACGATTTGGAAGAAGACAACGAGAGGGATTAAAATGAACGTGGCAGTACAGGGAACCAAAGAGTTTTCTGATTACAACGTTTTTATGCGTGCAATGGGTGTAGCCCTATCAGAATGTAATGATGGAGAGTTTAATGTTTATACTGCTGGTCCAGCAACAATTAACTCTTTTACCGCAGAGTTTTGTAATCTTTCCGAACAAGGATTAAAGAGGCGCAACATTAAGGTTAAATTCTTCAAAGTTCCTCCATCATGGATTGAAGACAATTTTGAAGAAATCAACTACCTTGCTTTCCTTTCCACCCCGAATCAGCGACCGTCCAAGTTGGTAGCGTCTGCTGAATTGAATGGTGTAGAGGTTGGCATATTCCGATATTAGGATATAAGATGCTATCAAAGACAAATAGATCTTACTTAAATGTTGCAAGATACTTTGCCACTAAGTCTAGTTCCAGAAATACTCATGGTGCTGTAATTGTGAAGTCTGGAAGGGTTATGGCTACAGGATGGAATAAGGATAGAAACCATCCAACAAATGTTTCTCCCGAAAACATTAAGACGGATTGCTCTTTTCATGCAGAAGAAGTTGCAATCCGAGTTGCAGGGGAGGATAATGTAAGAGGCGCGGTCATATATGTGGCTCGCGTAAATAAGAATGGTTACGATAGAGATAGCAAGCCTTGTTCAAAGTGCGCCTCTCTTATTGAGAAGGTGGGAATTAAGCGAGTTATCTTTACCATGGAAGCAGGAGAGATAAATTATGCTAGTAACTAATCTAGATAAGATGGAACACATCGTTTCTTCACGACAGGATTTGTCGTGGGATGGATGGGATGTTGTCCGTTACAGTCAGGGACACAACGCACAGTATTCTTCATCAGGCGTTCTCCGTGACGGTAAATGGATGAAAAAGAAGATCTTTCCCCTAACAGAGCAGGGCTGGCATCTTCCTAACAATATTGGGAGCGGTCATGCACGGGTGGAGGGATAAGGCTGAATGTTTGGGAATGGATACCAATCTATTCTTTGACAAATATGAAGAAGATCAACACATCTCTAAATCTGTAGATCACATATGCCAAAGATGTCCAATCAACCAAGAGTGTTTTGCTTGGGGAGTTTCTCAAAAAGAATGGGGCGTCTGGGGCGGTGTTTACTTAAAGGATGGCAAGATTGATCGTGAGTTTAATTCTCATAAAACAAAAGACGATTGGTTTACCACTTGGGAAGCACTGACCATGGAGGTAGAATGATTTATACTCCTGAAATAAGTATGGCTATTCGCTCAGTAAAGATACCAGTAGAAATAACCGTAGACATTGTTGACTATGGCAATTACTTAGGAATCAGATTTTATGAAAGCGAGTGGTCACACATAAGTGAATCAGAAAGATTAAAGATGGCTGCGTATTTTGAGGTTATTAAAAGAATGTTAAAAAACGCTGGCATTGAGTCTACTCTAGATCCAATATATGATTCTCCTGGAACGCAACAGATATCATGAGTATATTTGTATCTATTGCCTCCTATCGTGATAGCCAACTTCCTAAGACTGTCAAGAGTTTATATGAAAATGCAGACAGTAAAGAAGAGTTGATTGTTGGAATTATTTCTCAGGATCTAAACAATAAGCATAAAAGGGTAGACTGGCTTGGAGATCAAGTTAAATTTGTAGAGATTCATGCAAAAGATGCAAAAGGTGCAGGGTATGCTCGCAAACTTGCCATGGAGTTATACGATGGAGAAGATTATTTCTTTCAGATAGACTCGCATACAAGATTTGCTAAAGGTTGGGATACAAAACTAAAGAGAATGCTTTCTGAGGCACAAAAAGATTCGAAAACAGAAAAGGTAATTCTCAGTCAGTTTCCCGCACCATACTTTGTTGGATCAGATGGTAAAGATTATTTTCCCAAAAAAGATCCACATGTTTGGGACGAACCCTCTTGGACAAAACCAATTAATACCAACAAAGGGGTTTGGGGGGGTCTAAGGCAAAAGATTGAAGACAAGACAAAGCCTCATAAGTCCCTAACAGTTCTTGCTGGATATATATTTGCTCCAGGAAGAATAGTAGAAGATATACCATATGACGAAAGAATATCGTTTATGGGGGAAGAAATATGTTTTGCCATTCGCGCTTACACAAGGGGATGGGAAATATACGCTCCAAATGAAATGCTTCTTTGGCACTTTTATACCAGATCAGAAGATCCAAAAGTATGGAATCTTAAGTCTGTAAACAAGTGGATGAATATTGAGGCAGAATCAAACAGGATACAAAAAGATGTTCTTCTTGGAAAAGAGAAGGGTATCTATGGAATATCAGACTATGACAGATACTTTGAGTATCAGGATTTAATTGGAATAGACTTCCATGAATTCTATATGTCTGGAAAGATTAATTATAAAGAAAACATGAGTGTTCTTGTGGAGGAAATAGACTTCCTTGACACACCAGTAAAAACAATGTATTGTGTTGAGGGTCTTCACAAAGAATGTGAAGAACTTTTATGTAAATGTGAATGTCACCGAAAGGATAAATAATGTCAGATGAAAATGAGAAGATCCTGCGAAACCTTGAGTCTGCTTCAACAGCAGTTCGTAGAGGAACAGGAGGCAAGGCTGGAGAGGGATCTGAAAAGGCATATGGCATTGCTTATGCCAGAGCAGTTCAGGCTGGACTGAAGCCAAGACTAAAGAGGAAGTATCGTTAATTATGGAAACCATTCCCAAGATTATTCATAGAGTTCACATGGGTCCAAAAGATCCTTTTGCCGAATATTTTTGGGAGACTTCCAAAATGCACAACATAGGCTGGGGACATATCACCCATGACGATTCAAACTTGGAGGAATATCCGTTAATCGGAAGATTCTTAAGTATGTCCCCAGCATTTGCATTTAAATCAGACCTAATGAGATTGGAAATTCTTTATCATACGGGAGGGATCTATATAGATACAGATATAGAGGTTATAAGACCTTTTGATCACTTCTTAGAATATAGATATCCATTTGCTGCATGGGAAAGCAACGACACTATTGGTTCAGCGGTAATTGGATCTCCACCTAAAAATCCACAGGTACTTGACCTAATTCTATATTGCATTGGTGCAATAGAAACTGAATCAAGTGATGGAAAAATTACTTATGGGGGTCATCTAAAAATGTTTAGCCCATCAGTAATAACTAAATTATGGAGAGGCAATCCAGAGGTAGTGCTTTTGCAGCCAGAATCGTTCTATCCATATCATTGGACGGAAAAGGATAGGGCCACGGAAGATTTTTCCGTTAATCAAAACACTTTTGCTATACATCACTGGAGTGGTTCGTGGACAGGATGAACATTACTTATGTTTACGGTTTTTAATTTGATCAAACGTAATGTCAGTTGCTTTAGTATTGCTTGATTGATAGAATATTGGATCATTCAGGGCATAGACATTATAAAATCTTTGGAACCTAGCAAAACTAACATCAACATGTACGCTATTTCTAGCAGAGTACTTTGCTGCACGAATACACATTTCTTTATATTCATCACTAACATAAAGAATTGCGTGTGTTGCAAGCATGTTGTTTATTTTGGTTAAGTGAGGGTATCCATCAACAGGGACAAAAGAATGAATCCACTGCATACCTGACTCAACATTTAGAGCCCAAGAACTTAGTCCAAGATAAAGCGCATCTGTGTTGTCAGGAATATCGATTAAATAATTTTTGTTCCTTAGTTCACAGTCGTCCTCAAGAATTGTTGTAGGTCCAGACATAGAGGAAAAAATCTGCAAGTGAGAAGAAGCGCAACCAGCCATTGAGTCATTTGGCATGTCTACCCCCTGAACTCTTTCAATATCATTAAACTTAACGGCTTCTATTAATTGGCCCATCTTTTCATTACGCTCTGGATGTCTATTTAGATTAATATACTTGGTGGGTATTTCTCTTAAATCAATGTTCATTTGCTTCCTTCAACTACATATTTATTATAAAAGTATTCCATGGCTGAGTTTCTGGGCAAAACGTTTGTGTCTATTCTTCCATTGCCAAAAACGGTAAGCATTCCATTATACAGAGAAGCGCTTTTGGTTTCTTTGTTGCTAGTTCTTTTTATGATATCGTTTCTATATCTTTCATTCCAAAACTTAGGTGCTTCTTGCATGGTTATCATGCAAAGAACCTTGGGATCTTGAGCATAACTTTCATAACCAAACTTTTGCACAACGCTAGATAACAACAGGGGTCCAACCTCAGCCCACTTAACGTTTCCTGAATTAAAGTTTTGTGACTTTTTTACAATATACTTGCTAACAAGAGAGTTGTTTGGAAGTTTCATTACCCCACCAACAAAGTAATTTTCTGGACCACCATATTCCCTTGAAAAAAGAAGGTCATCATCAAAGAAATCCCAGTCCTCTGAACAGCATAATGTATCTGCATCTACCCAAATCATATCAAAAGCATCAACCATTCTATATCTGAAAACATCTGAGAATGCTGCATAGGTATTCTTAACTAAAAATATATTTGATTCGGAAATTAGTTCTCTTGCGTCCCTTTTCTTTACTCCTCTAGGAACTTGCATGTCTAGATCATAAACCCAAAGGGTGATATCATGTCCGTAATAAACAAAAGATGCAAGACAGGTTTCCTGCAATTTCTTTAGTGGTCCACCAACCCACAGAGATCCAAAAGTCGCCATGATAGGGCAATTATATCATTGACTATTGACAACTTTCTGATATACTGTAACCATGAACGAAGAACTTGTTAATGCGCTAAAGGAGGTTCTTGCAGACTCCTACTCGCTATACTTCAAGGCAAAGGGCTATCACTGGAATGTAGAAGGAATTCATTTCGTCCAGTTCCATGATCTCTTTGGAGAAATTGCTGATGATGTATATTCTGCCACAGATCCCCTAGCAGAATACATTAGGGCACAGAAGGCATATGCTCCATTTAAGATGAGCAGATTCCTAGAAATGTCTTCCGTCAGGGAGACAGAGATCAGCACAGACTGTCACTCAATGTTGATGGACCTTCTGCTTGCTACTGACCAGATTATTGTCTGCGTTAACCGCGCATTTGCATTAGCCAACTCCGCTAATGAGCAGGGTATTGCTAATTTCTTGGCTGAGCGTGATGCTGAGCATAAGAAGTGGGCTTGGCAGTTGCGATCATCCCTTAAGGACTGATAATGTATGTTGCTAAATTTTACAGAGAGTCGCTTCTCTGGAGAGTAGTTTTATTTGAAAAAGAATGGTCTGATATTATGATGACCCACGAAGTAAAAGAAATATCAACAAAAAGGTTTGTCCTTCATGGCAGAGGCTATAGATGGATATATAAAGAAATAGGAAAAACCCTATTCACACAAAGAAAGTTGGAGGTTATCGATGGATGACATGCAAGTTATAACACAAACACTTAATGCAACAGTTCAGAGGGCATCGAAACAGGCACAGAACTATGAAATTGAGATTGTTAACCTTAGTGCTGAGATTTTTAAGTTGCAGAATGAAATTGAATCAAAGCAAACGGAAATAGATCTTTTGCGTTCTGAGTTAGAGACAATTAAATCAAAGCCAGCAAAGAAAGATCCCTCTTAATAACCCATACATGATAAAATAGTTTTATGAACAATTGCTGCGAAAACTGTGAATGTGTATGCCCAGAAGAAGATTTTGAGAATTATGTTTGCATAACGCACCAGACTCTTTGCCCTTGTAATGAGGGTGAGCAGCACTTAATTTCAAATTGGGCAGCAGACGTTAGAAAGATTTTAAAAATGATGGAGAATAAGAATGAAGATATTTAAAAATGAAAGAAGGAGACAGTCAATGAGTTGGAAGCCAGTATCAGGTCTTACAATAATGAGAGACCAAATTAATAAGCGTTGGGAAAATAGAGACAAGAGAAGCGACGGAGTTTTGGGAGATTCTGCCCATCAAGCCAGAATCAGCGATCATAATCCAGATTCTCAGGGCTATGTCCACGCGGTAGATATCGATGAGGATCTGCGAGGATCTAAGAATGACAACATTTGGTTAGCAGATCAGATCATTGCTTATGCTCGTATGAAGCGTGGAGGATCAGGAAGACTCAAGTATGTAGTTTATGAAAACCAGATTGCCTCAGGAACATATGCAAATCATTTCTGGACATGGCGAGGAGATCACTATGGTCACGAAATGCACATGCATATTAGTTTTACCACTCATGGTCAAACAGATTCCACACCCTTTGAGATACCAATCCTTACAGATGGTAAGTCAGGGGTATGGGACGGAAAGACGCCGTACTTTGACACTCTTCAGGATGCCATTAGGTCTGGAGAAGCAAATAAGGCTACATGGAGACTTGCTTGCAGGCTTAAGGAACTTGGATTTTACCAAGGCAACGTAGCACCAGAAGGACAGCAGAAGTATCCTAAGAATGGCATTCGTGCTATGCAGGACTACATGGGCTGGACACGAAGAGAATATGATGCAAAGACCCACAAGTCTATTTGGAAGAGTCTAAAGATTTCAAATCCAGAAGCATGATCTTGATCACTATCCCTCTAAGGGTGAGTTGACTCTGTGACATAATTTTGATAAAATAGAGACATAAACCCCAAAAGGAGTGATTTTCATGAAGAGACTTAAAAATGTATTTGTTACTTTTTTCACAAGCACCAAAAGTGTAGAGGAAAAAAGAAACCAAGACATCTATCGTGAGTGGACTAAGCAAAGAAGCCTAGCCGCACAATACGGTCCACACCATGTTGACGAGATTGATGCAATCTTCTCACGCGCAGGATACTAAGAGTATTGACAGAACCACCTACAGACGTTATAATTTGTAGGTGGTTCTTCATTTCTATCGATAGGATATAACATGCAAACATTTGTTCCATTTGAAGATCTTGATAAGTCTGCTGCATCGTTAGACAACAAGAGACTTAACAAGCAACTGCTAGAAGGCCGACAAATTTACGGCATTTTGTCTAGCAGCAAGCGCACAGGAGCATGGGTAAATCACCCCGCTGTTAAGATGTGGCGTAACTATGATATGGGACTCTACGCATACCTAGTTGCTATCTACGAAGAATGCATAATGAGAGACATCAAGGCAGACAAGAATTGGGACGCCATTGAGAAGATGCATGAGTCAAATTGGCATCGTGGGGACAAGACCGTAATGCCTGCATGGTGGGGCGACCATAGAGTTCATGAGTCTCATAAGTTTAATTTGTATCGTAAGGATAGTGACCATTATTATTATTTCAATGGCTCGCAGAACTTTATTTGCTGTGATCGCTGCAATTATTTCTGGCCTACGCACACGCTATTCTACAACAATAAACTAGCGTGATCGGTGGTATAATTACAATATGAATGGCTTTTGGCAAATCTTTATTTCTGATACCACGCCCACCTCTTTAGGGAATGGGGTTAGATTTCATTACAACCCTAAAACAAATAAACTTCAGTATCGTGATCCAGAAAATGGAATGTGGGAAGATTTTCCAAATATTGACCTCACCCCCTATCTAACAAAAATTGAAGCAGCCTCTACATATTTAACTCAGGGAAGTGCTGCGGCAACATATCTAACAATCACCAATGCTGGCGAGGTATACCTATCAAAAACTGAGGCATCTAGCACATACTTAACGGCATCCTCTGCTGATGAATTATTTCTTACGCAAGCAGATGCAGATAATCTATATTTAAATATTACCACTGCCGTTAACACATATGCACCAAAGATATCTCCATCATTTACAGGAACGGTATCTCTACCAAGCACAACAAGCATCGGAAACATAAGTGCTACAGAGATTTCATACTTGGATGGAGCAACAGAATCAATCCAAGATCAGTTAGATAGAAAAACACAATATGTAGTTGTAGAGACATCAGAGGACATAAATGCCCTTAAGGATTATCAGATTCTTGCAGATACTACAGCAGGATCTTTGACCGTGGGGCTTCCAGAAGAGGTTTCCGTAGGTGATATAATTTATATTGTTGATACAACAGAGATGGCCTTCAAAGAGCCAATTTTTGTAGATGGAAATGGAAAAAATATTCATGGAAAAGATGAAGTGTTTGCAATAAACGTTGCTGGAGCAACGATGGTTTTTATGTATGTCAATGATACAATGGGATGGAAGGTAGTTTAATATGACACAGTACTTATCTAATTTTAAAGAAATGATTGAGTTTGATGACAAGTTTGTCGATGCCACAGATAAGTTGCGTGTTACCACTCCGCAATCACTTATCGACACCGACTTTGAATATGGAACCCAGACGACTAAGTGGGAAAACTTAACTTTAATTAATAACAGGCCATTTGCCTACCAATCCCCTGCCCCCATTGCCAACATCTCTGAGATGTCAATGCCTCAGTTCAGCAGAACGGTAACCATCACCCTATCTTCTGGGGTAGGTCCACCCAATGGAACACCAATTACGGTACAAGATACATTCCTAAACATCGCCAATGGAAACTTCATTGTTGATTCTGGCGGAGGAACAAATAACTTTACCTATACGGGTCGTGTTCTTAACACCACATCCGTAACAAACATCTTTGATGATTACAAGACTGCCGTATATCAAGGAAATCTTTATATTAACTCATCTATTGGTGGCGCTCCTGCAATGTCCTATGATGGTGACAGAGTTACAGTAGTCACTACAGTTCCACACGGTCTTTCCATTGGTAACGAAATTGCAGTAAGCGGAGTGACAACAGATGGAACCAATGCTCCAGTCGGCGCACATATTGTTGCAACCGTACAAAACGCTACGACCTTTGACTTCTATGTACTTTCTGATCCAACAGGAACTCTTAATACCACAAACGCTCGCATATATGTGCGTCCACAGGGACAGTTCCTTCACAGACCGCTAGACGGTGGGGTAATCTTCACATCTAACGGTAACGCTAACTTTGAGACTGCCGTTCGTCAAACTCGTCGTTACTTCCGATATCAGTCAGGTAAGTCTATTCAGATGTCATCTGGATCTGTTCTTAAGCCAAACCTACAAATTGATCAGATTAGAGCAAACGGAACCACAATCACTGTTCAAACAAAAGAGCAGCACAACTTGCAACCTGGGGCTATTGTAAGGGTCTTTGGCGCAAATGAGCCACCATACAATGGTGACTTTGTTATTTCTTCTATTACTGGATACAATACTTTTGAGTATGAGACCTACCTTGAGCCAGCAAAGTCTCCAGCATCAGGAAACTATAGCATGGCTGTTTTAGAATGGTATGGTTCTGCCAACAGGCTTGGAATGTTTGATGATCAAAACGGGATGTTCTTTGAGTTTGATGGAAAGAGACTTTGGACTGTTCGTAGGTCATCTACATATCAGATTGCTGGTAAAATTTCTATAAACAAGGGATCAGAGACAGTTACTCAAACAGATCCAGCGTTTCCAACAATTTTTTCCAAGCAGTTAATTCCTGGAGATAGAATTGTAATTCGTGGTCAGTCATATCGCGTTGTATCTTTGACCAGTGACCAAAGTTTGACAATTACTCCAGCATACAGAGGGGAGAATGCTCAGTACGCGGTAATTACCAAAACTATTGATCTTAGAGTTCCTCAGGATGAGTGGAACATTGATACTATGGATGGCAATGGGCCATCAGGATATGACCTAGACCTTTCCAAAATGCAGATGTTTTACATTGACTATACTTGGTATGGTGCTGGATATATTAGATTTGGATTGCGTGGACCAGATGGTCAAGTAATGTATTGCAACAAAATTGTTAACAACAACGTTAATGACCAAGCCTATATGAGAACTGGTAACGTGCCTGCACGATATGAGTCTTCTACAGATCCAAAATATACTTTTGCTACACAAGGAATTGGAACTCTTGACGATGAGATCTATGTACAAACTACGGATGGATTTGCTGATTCTGGAACTATTCTTGTAAGAAACTCAACGACAAACGAATACATCAACTATTCAAGCAAGTCAGAAAATAGTTTTAGGGGTCTTGTCAGAGCGCAGGCAGGAAGGCGAGATGTTCAGTTAATTATTGCTGCAAATACCAATAGGGCTTATCTTGCAAGCCTTACTGGTCTTCAGGTTGGTCAAAGGGTTATTGCTGCCGCAGTTCCTGATGGAACTTTTATTTCATCAATTGTTCCAGGAAATGCAGAAGAGGGGACTGAGAATGAAATTGTACTTAGCCAAGCAGTAACTGCTGCCGACCCATTAGTCAATATTGCTCCCATGGGCTCTGTCGCAGCACAAATTTTTCAGTACTTGGAGTCAAATCCCATTACTGTGGAGAACGCTTGGCCCACCTTTGGTCCTTCCGTAAGCCATTGGGGTACTTCAGTAATCATGGATGGAAGATTCGATGATGACAAGTCCCTGATCTTCACCTATGGACAGACCAACGCCGTAACTCTTAGCGCAGGACAAACAAGAGCCCTTCTTTCCATCCGAGTGGCTCCATCTGTAGACAATAGCATTTCTGCATTCTTTGGTCAGAGAGAGTTGGTTAATAGAATGCAGTTGGTAGTTAGAGAATTGGGGCTTGTTGCCTCTAGCGCTACCGCATATATTCTTGTGCGTGCAATTCTTAATGGAGTACCAACAGTACAAAGACAATGGACGGATGCCGTAGGAAATGTCGTGGGTGTTGCAAACTCTAGCCTTTCTCAGGTCTGTGACCTTTCTCCAGTCAACGCTAACATTAATGGTGGAGAGACCGTTGGAGGCTTCTTTGTTCAAGGAAGAGCAGCAGCACTTGACTTATCACAGTTGAGAGACTTGGGTAATTCTATATTGGGTGGCGGAGGATTATATTCAAATGAAGAGATCTATCCTGATGGTCCAGATACGCTAACCATCATTGCCACAAATATCTCCTCCACCGCCACCAGCGTATTCACCAGACTTTCTTGGACTGAAGCACAGGCTTAGTGTTGACATTAGGACAAGTGTTCTGTATACTTGTACTTGTTCGCGGCTGTAGTGTAGAGGTAACACGAAATCCTTCCAAGTTTTAATCGCCAGTTCGATTCTGGTCAGCCGCTCGCTTAACAAATAAATAAAGCATAAACATCTACTGCGTGTGGCGCAATGGATAGCGCAACAGGTTTCTACCCTGTGGGTTGGGGGTTCGAATCCCTCCACGCAGACCAAGGGTAACATAAACGAAAGGTAAAAAAATGAAGAAGTCTATACTAACAATTATTGTTGCAGCAGGGCTAATAATTCCTGCTCAGTCTGCTTACGCAGTTGATAACGAAACAGAAGAAGTAGTTGAGGAGGTTGTAGAGCCAACACCAGAGCCAACACCAGAGCCAACGGTAGAGCCAACACCGTCTCCTAGCCCAACACCAACTGAAAGTCCTAGGCCAATATACACCCCTCCACAAGAACCAAAGTATGTTTATCTATGGAATCAGTATCCATATTACGTTCCTCCAGCATACAATACATACATAAACATTCCTACTGGACCAAATATTACCAATATAAACAACAATAACAATAATCTAAATACTATTTCCTCATCTGAAACAGGAAATCAGTTAGATAAGGAGATAATCAAACTTCTTCTTCAGATAATCATGAAGGACTACGGTTTGACTATGGAGCAGGCACAAGGTTTTTTGCTCAATAGATCTGCAAATTTAAAGGAAGTGAGTTCTTACGGATCTCAACAGCCAACAAAGAAAAAGAAGAAGAAGAAGAAGGATCGTGGAAAGAACGGCGCTTGGTAGTAAATGTAATCAGACTATAAAAATAGTTTGATACAAGCCTGATATGTTCCAAGGTGGGACAGCAGACTGTAAATCTGTCGCGGTAACGCATGGCTGGTTCGATTCCAGCATCAGGCACTTGACAGAAAAGGAGTACAGATGTCATCAATTGATTTAAAAAACAAGTTCTTCTCTAATTTTGGACTATCGACACTAGGTAGCGGTCCTACATACAATAGGCCAAACGTTGTAAAACGTGAGTTTGATTTATTTTATTCTCTATCAGAGTTAATTGAGCCAAAAATAATTCTTGAAATTGGAAGTTGGGAGGGAAGGTCTGCCCTTTCTTGGGGGGAAGTGGCAAAGCAGCACGATGGAATGCTTATATGCGTAGACACTTGGCTTGGAAGTACAGAGCATTATGAGAACGCACTTCCAAGTGGTGAGTGGCAGAGAGAAAGAATTTTTCTAGAAGACGGATATCCATCCATCTATAAGACATTTGTTACTACAATAAGAAACAATGGTTTGGAAGAGCATGTTATTGCTATCCCAATTGATTCTAATCAGGCTTTCATTCTTTTAAATAAGTCAGACATTTCACCAGACATTACCTATATAGATGCCTCGCATGATTACAACTCTGTTCTTAATGATTTGAACGGGGCAAGAAAAATAGGATCAAAGATTATTTGTGGGGATGATTACTATTACTTTGAGCACGGTGAGATAAAAGATGCGGTAAACTTCTTTGCCCATCAACATGGCATGAAGATTCAAGAAATGCAATCTCAGTTTGTCCTTACAGATAAATCTACTCAGAACGTATATGATTTTTTAAGGGGTAGGGGATGGAAGGAGTAGCAATAGATTTGACAAAATAGCACAAGGCAGAGTATAATATACACATAATGCAAGATCCTACAACGGAAGGCAAAAATATGGAAACAGCAATTGTTGAAGAAGTATCAGAGACAACTGAAACCGATACTCTTAATGCCACCGATAGGTGTGATTCTTGCAATGCCCAAGCCTATGTTTGGGTAAATGGTATCTCTGGCGACTTGCTTTTTTGCGGTCATCATTTCAGTAAGTCTGAAGAAAAAATCCGTGCCTATGCATTTGAAATTATTGATGAACGACATAAACTAGAAGTAAAGCGTGAATCTAGCGCAGCAAACGCAGACTAACCTCTGCACACGCCCGATTAACTCAGTGGTAGAGTGCTTCACTTGTAATGAAGATGTCATCCGTTCAAATCGGATATTGGGCTCGAAAATCAATCCCCATTCGTCTAATTGGCAGGACATGTGGTTCTGGTCCACAGAGTTGAGGTTCGAATCCTTGGTGGGGAGCATTGCCCGAGTGGTGGAATGGCAGACACGTTCGACTCAAAATCGAATGCCGCAAGGCGTGAGGGTTCGAATCCCTTCTTGGGTACATAGTAGATAGGAAAAGTTATGAAGGTTTTAGTAGTAGGCGGCGGAACGGCTGGATTAGTAACAGCATTGATTCTAAAACGCAAACTAGATGTTGAAGTGGATGTTGTTAGATCAAAGGATATTGGAATTGTTGGTGTGGGTGAGGGCTCTACAGAGCATTTTGCTACATTCCTAAAAACTATTGGTCTAGATCAGTATCACTTTATTCGTAATACCAATGCCACTCTTAAAATTGGCATCAAGTTTGAGAACTGGAACCCAGAAAGATCCTACATTCATAGCGTTGGCAAGGAATATGATGAACTTGCTGGTCAATATCCATACCTTTATGGGAAAGAGATTTCTTCAAACAACCACAGAAAACTTTGTGCTGAATTAAACTGGGAAAACAGGGTAAATAGATGGTTTGTAAATCAAAGGGAGGAATGGAATACAAATCAGTTCCACTTTAACACACACATGATGAACGATTATCTTTCTGTTGTGGCAGAACAGATGGGTATTAATATTTATGATGATGAGATCACTGATGTTATATTAAAAGAAGGTGGTCAGATAGGTCGTGTAAAGGGTAAGCAAAAAGATTACAGGTATGATTTTTATGTAGATGCCACAGGATTCAAAAGGATGTTGATTGGTAGGGTTGGTGCTAAGTGGAAGTCTTTTGGAGAATACATGAAGATGAATTCTGCCATAACCTTTCAAACAGAGCATGAGGATGAAGAAAACTTTTCAATAACAACTTTAGCAAGAGGCATGGACTATGGATGGATGTTTAGACTTCCAACTTGGGATCATGTAGGAAATGGATATATCTACGACAAAAACTATATTGGAGAAGATGAGGCAAAGAAGGAAGTAGAAGACTATCTTGGAAGAGAAATTACAATAGGAAAAACTTTTTCCTTTGATCCTGGATATCTTGAGAATAGTTGGATAAAGAATTGCTTTGCCGTTGGATTATCGGCTGCTTTTGTAGAGCCACTTGAAGCAACATCTATTGGAACTACAATTCAGCAAGCATTTTTGCTTTCGCATAGACTTTCTAACTATGATGAAACATCTATTGAGTCATATAACCAAAGTTTTGCTAACATAATGGAAAACATTCGTGACTTTATTTGTTTACACTATGTAACTCCAAGAAGAGATACACAGTTTTGGAGAGATGTTGCAGAAATGCCTTTGCCAGATTCTCTTTCAAAAAGATTAAAGCGTTGGAAGCACCATTTGCCAATCAGCGAGGACTTCTTTGGGGAATCTGACTATGTTTTGTTTAGTGCAAGCAATTATACGCTAGTCTTAGAGGGATTAGATTTATTTGATAGATCATCAATTAGAAAGGAATTCATGATGCAGTCTGCAATAGTTAAGTCTGCCGCAGATGAACTATCGTTAAATCAAAAAAGATTTGAAGAAAGTATTGCAACAATTACTCATAAGTCACACATAAAAATGATTAGAGAAATTTTTGTATAGGGTATAATTTTTACTCAGTGGTCTGTGGCGCAACGGCAGCGCAATCGGCTGTTAACCGATGGGTTGTAGGTTCGAATCCTACCAGACCAGCCATTGACAACAATAGCATTATTCCGATATAATGTTCATACGGAAACTGGCGCACTGAGATACGGGAGTAAAGATGGCAAGAAGAAATAGTCGTAAAGAATCAGACTACCTTGCTTACCCACATACACCTGAAAGGCAACTAGAGCACCCATCTGGATGGTGTATGACAGAAGATCATGAAGGATGCAAGTATCAATTTAATCATGGAAAATGTGGATGCACATGTCACACACTTTCTAAATTACAAAAAACACAAATAACAAAAGAAGAAAACAGTTCCGCTGCAAATAGCGACGATCCAAGACCATGGAGGAAACAATGAGTAATCTTTATATGACAACAGAAGAGTTTGCTGCAATGATTGTGGATGCTCTTGATGATCAGAATTATTTTAAAAAGGGTATGAAGAGTCACCCAGCAGATATTGTTGCTGCCTTTACTTCTACCGCTGAAACAATTGGCGCTGCTATGGAGTGGGCTATCAATAAGGAGTATGGGGTCAAGAAGGAACTAAAGAATGCAATGATGCAAAGCACCAACCTATCTAAGAACGTTTCTTACTCTTGGGCAAGCGCATCTACCTCTTCAGAGCACGCCCATGTGTTGCCAATAGATGAAGAGATTAGTCCTAATATTGAGAAGGAAGACCCTCTTTACCCTAAGGATGCTCTGGAGTATTCAGAGTGGAAGCGCGGGGGGTATCTGTAATGGGAAAGATTAAAGACTTGTACCTCATGCATGGCATTGAAAATATTGATGAGGACGATGACTGATGGAAGATTTAGGCATGGACTTTGTTGATTGGCTAAACTATGGAATCGATATGGGATGGTGTAGCGGTATTGTTTGCGAGACACACGATATAACCCCAATAACCGCAGAAGAAGATGCCATGTGGGATGCTGGAGAAGATCCATGTTGTACCATTGTTAGGATATGGTAATGCCTACATACTCCTATAAATGTATTAAGTGTTCTAAGACAGAAGATGTAGTTCACGGATTCAATGATAAGTACTCTGATAGTTGTGAGTGCGGGGGAGATATGCAAAAAGTATTTTATCCAACTGGAATTACTTTCAAGGGTTCTGGATTTTATTCTAATGACTCAAAGGGTAAGTAATGCTATCGGCTCTTGACAAGGACAGCAATAAGTAGTATGATTGCGAGGTAGGTAAAAGTCCTGCCCCCGCAGTCTATTAAGGAGAACTTGTGTCACAGTGGAATACGCTTAAGCGCAAAGATATCCCAAAGGTAAGTCAGGTTGAGATGGACAGCATCACTGCTACTCTGATTAACCCTTTTGATTATGAATCTGATGGAACAGAAAAGTTTTACCCATATGAAATTCCAGCAGACCTACCTTTGCAATGGGGCATTGGGGTTATCGTTGGTGCAAGTGGCACTGGAAAGTCTACTCTATTGAAGGAGTTTGGCTCTCCAGAGAAGCATGTGTGGAAAGAGTTTTCATCTATTGCCTCGCACTTTGACACCGCAGAGGAAGCAAGCGAGCGTCTTGCAGCAGCAGGACTGATGAGTGTTCCTGAGTGGGTAAAGCCATATCAGGTTCTTAGCAATGGTCAGCAGTTTAGGGCTGATTTAGCAAGGAGCATAAAAGATAATGCCGTTATCGATGAATTTACTAGTGTTGTGGATAGGAATGTGGCCTGTGCTGCTTCTACGGCGATGGCCCGTTATGTACGCAAGAACAATATACATAATGTTGTGGTGGCTACTGTTCATCGTGACATTCTTCCGTTTCTAGAACCTGATTGGGTAATAGATACTGATAAGGGAACATGGACTAACGGGAGGTGGCTTCACCGACCTAAACTGGATCTCACAATTCATTCGTGCGACTACTCCCTTTGGGACTACTTTGCTCCATACCACTACCTCACAGGAAAGATCAACAGATCAGCACATTGTTATGTTGGGATCTGGGAAGGACAGTTAGTTGCGTTTAATTCTGCAATTACCGCCCCGAACGGTAATTATAAAAATGCTTATAGGGGTCATCGTCTTGTCGTACATCCTGACTATCAGGGATTCGGCTTCGGTCCAAAAATCAGTGAGGCGGTAGCACAGCACTATGTTGATAATGGAAAGCGTTATTTTGCCAAGACTGCTCATCCTAGGCTCGGGGGGTACAGGGATAGCAGCCCTCTTTGGAAGCCTACTAGCAAGAATCATATGAAGCGTAAAGATGGAGCAGGCAATACAAGGTGGGAAATTAATCCAGATAGATGGACTTTCTCGCATGAATATATCGGTAAATGATAGAATGTAAGTAGCAATTTAAATATGGAGGTACTAATGAGTAATATGGAAACATCAGTAGAAGATTTTGAGTTTAACTCAGAAGAAAGTTATTTTACCCACATCCCTAGCGAATTTCGCCTAGACTGTGACTTTGTACTATTGTTTAATTATGATGACATTACCAGACTGTTTGCCGTAAGCAGTGGGAATTACATCCTTTCTAATGAAACAATTGATCAACTGAGGACTATCGTTTCAAATTTTAGAGAGTCTAAGATAGTTGATCAGATCGCCGCCAGCAACATTGGCTTTGTCGTGGAAAATTAAACTAAAATGGAAGAAAAGTATTGGAAAATTCTTTGGGCAAATGTTAAACTCTCTGCACGATATGGTGCAGGGGGAGGCAGAGTACACAAAGGAAGTAGCGAAAGTAAGCGCGAACTCACCATAACTCTAGAAGAAATAAAAGACATCTATGCACAACAGCAAGGACGTTGCTATTGGCTTGGAATTAAAATGAACCTTGAAGATTTAGAAATTAAGGATTCTCCATTTGCTCCAAGCGTAGAAAGGCTTGACAATGCTCTAGGATATGTCCAAAACAACGTTGTGATAGCCTCTCGCTTTGCTAATAGAGGTAGGGGAGCGTATGGTGAGGAGGATTTTAGAGAACGCTTAGAGGGTCTCCTAGATGAAGCGAGGAACAGCAGTTGGAAGAACGAGGAAACGAATACACCCCCATTGCTATCACGTTTGACGAACTACTTGGGCTTTGGTCGTATGAGGTTGGCGAATACATAGGTGTTGCCGACAGCAAAGAAGAACTTGTCCATAAAATATGGACTTTAGTGAATGATTGGAATGAAAATGATGCATGATGAATTTTGCCCTAATCCAGATCCAGAATTAAAGGATTGCTCAATCTGTATTCTTTTAAAGATGGCTCGCAGAGACGAACAAGACAAGTTCAGCGGTGATGAAGAGATGGATCGTGAGTCCATCACAGAAGAAGCCTATGCTCGTGGATTCGATGCAGGGAAAAAGGAAAAACCATCCAAAGTTGATACTCCTAAAACCCAAATGTCACCCGATATTGTAGGTAATTACATTAAAGACAAGATGGCTACTCTTAATATGCAGGAAGTAAATGCTCTTTATGATTTGTATAGGTTTTTGGGAGGAAAGTAGTGACTTGTAATTATAGGGCTATGCTAGTATACTGATCTTATGAACTTCCATTGCTATTGTGGCAGGGTAGCCACATGGATATGGATAGATCTTGACTATAAAGAATATACCTGTAAAGAACATAAACTGCCATTATCAGTAAGGATGACAAAGTGACTTGGAATTATAGAGTAGTACGACTAGACTACGAGGATGAGTCTGAATATGGAGTCTATGAAGTCTATTATGACAATGATGGAAAGCCTGTTAGTCGTACAAAGAATCCTGTAGGATGTGTGGGGGTAGACATAAGAGAACTACATGAATCATTCCAGTATATGTCTATTGCTTTTAGCAAACCCACACTAACAGAAAAGGACTTTATCGGTGAGATTTAATATCTTTCGTAATCCCTATGTAGACGTACAGGCACGAATGCTTGTGGATAACTTTGAGCAAGCAGTTCGAAATCAGTCTGAGGGGTATTGGCGAGATGAGATTGCTAAGGAAATATATAGTTATTGCCAATGCAATCATTGCCACGAATTAACTCTTTTAGTTCGGCGCGAAAATAGAGGAACAATTAATGTTTAGATGTTGGTCCTGCGGCACAGAACACGAATATCCTGCAACTAGCGTTGCCCCTAATCGTGAAATAGAGGCCGCATATGCACAAGGGTATTTGGCAGGGTATTCAGATGCAGAAAAGCACTATACAAATAAATGCACTCTTTGTGGTGTAGGAGGAACAACTGCTTCACTATGTGTTGAATGTAAGAAAGATCATCCTTATTGGAAGGGAGAGTAATGAAGCACGACAAGTATTGTATGAACAAAGCAGATCCTACTATGACTAACTGCTCTCTATGCGGTTTAATCCGCAGGGTACGAGCAGATGAGTATGAAATTGGATTCAGAGAAGGATATAACAAGGGAGTAGAAGAAGAACTTATTAGAATTAGGATGAGCAAATGAATAGAAAAGACTTCTATATAGGTTCACTACATACTTTTGATATATG
>Ga0208795_1000369_pt1 | contig 22249 bp, 23 predicted proteins | sample CB_VirMetaG_6_FD_184541 | JGI IMG/M metagenome (GOLD analysis project Ga0208795, IMG submission 184541) | Freshwater to marine saline gradient viral communities from Chesapeake Bay - CB_1508_2 Viral MetaG (SPAdes) (version 4) | ecosystem: Environmental > Aquatic > Marine > Coastal | place: USA... | reverse complement strand
TCTGTATTAATTATATTTTGTCTTTGTTCTATTTTATTAATTATTAAAATTAAATTTTTTATTTTATCGGCATTTATTTGTGCTTGTGTAGGCATTCTATATATTAATATATAATATATATATATATATATATATTATGCCTGTATTAGTAAAAATTCAACCAGCAACAACAAAAAAAAAAAAGTGGACTGCATTATTTAGAATGCCTGATAATAAATTTAAATCTGTATCATTTGGAGATCCTGAACGTGACGATTTTTTAACTCATAAAGATTTAGATCGTCGTAAAGCTTATTTGAGAAGACATCAAAAAGATTTAAGAACTAATGATCCACTACGTGCGGGTTTTTTAGCATATTATATTACATGGTCGGGTTTTAAACAACAAACACCAACAACAGATATGAAAAAATTAATTACAATGTATAATAAAAAGTTTTTTAAAAAGTAATTATATATAATGCCCTTAGCGCAAATGGAAAATTTTACAATAGATCAATTTGCAGGCGCTACTGCTTTAATATTAGGTTCAGTAGGTGGTTTATTAATGATTATATGGAAGTCACGATGTGCGTGTAGATGTAGAATAGGTTGTTCTGATAAATGTTATATTTTTGATTGTTCCCGAAGCCCACCACCCGATACTAATAATAATAATAGTGATGATGAAGATGAAGAAAAAAATAAAATAAATAAAACTAATTCTAAATCACAAGAACCACAATTAATACCAAATAATAATTTAGTCTAAACCATAAAAAATAAATCTATATAAAATATATATATGTCTTTGAAAAAATTTAAACCTGATTTATCAGATAAATCATTAAAAGTTTATACCAATACAATAAATAAAATATTAAAAGATTTAAATGGTTGTGACGATTTAGAATGTTTAAAAAATACAAAAAAAGTAATTAAATATTTAGAAGATAAAAATGTTTCATTTTTAACTAAAAGAAATTATTATAATACTATTATAGTTTTTATGCAAGCAAAAGAAATGAATACAGATATTATAAAAGTATATCAAGATAAAAGAGATAAATTGAATGATGAATATATGGAATTTCAAAAGTCAGGTAAGAAATCAGAAAAACAAGAGAAAGCTTGGGCGTCACTAGATGAATTAATTGATGTAAAAAATAAATTAAAAAAAGAAACAGATAATATAAATAAAAAAGATAACTACACTAAAAAAGATTTACAAACAATTCAAAATTATTTTATATTAACTTTTTATTTAGATACACCATTAAGAAATGATTTGAATAATACAAAAGTAATAAAAATAAGTGAATATAATAAATTAAGTAATGAAGATAAAAATTCTTTTAATTATATGGTTTATGGTAACAAAAATTTTTTATCATTATCACAATATAAAACTGCAAAAAAATATGGATTAAAGATTATAAATTTAAATAATGATAGTATAAGAGCATTCAGACTGTGGTACGACAAATTTAACCCAAATAAAGAATATTTACTAATTAATTTAAATACTAATGCCCCGATGTCGTCTCATCAATTAACTATTACACTTACAAAATTATTTAAAAAATATTTAAATAAAAATATCTCGACCACCATGCTCCGCCACATTATATTATCTGAAAAATTTGCAGATGTAAAACATGAGATGCAAGATATGAGTGATAAACTCGGACATTCAGTAGCAGTACAACAGCAGATTTACGTTAAGAACAAATAAGGATCTATCTTGGTAAATCCATCCATAAATTTTTGATATTGATATCTTTTTTTATCATATTCTTTAAATTTATTTTTATTTTTAATATAATATTCTTTTTTTCTTTTTAATATATTATCATTATTTTTAATATTATATTCTTTATTATATTCTTTTCTTTTTTCTTTATTTTTAATACGATATTCTTTAATTTTATTTTTATTTTTAATATAATATTCTTTTCTTTTATCTTTAATATTATCTTTATTTTTAATATAATATTCTTTTTGATCTGTATATGCATTTTTATCATTAATAATATTATTTTTATATTTATCAATATAATATTGTTCTCTTTTTATTAATTGTTCATTATTATCACATTTAACTTCTTCTATTAATATAATTTTTACATTACCTAATTCAAATAATTTTTTAGACGATACATTCCTTTTTTTATGTTCGTTCAATCTTTTATATAATGGTTGAGTAGTAGAACCAATATAGATTAAATCAGAATTATCACAAATCAATTTATATATTTTACCATTATTATAATTAACCATCGTTTTTTATCGCTTTTAATATATATAATAATTAAATTTTTAAATATAAAAAATTAAATCTTAATATTAATATATGGAATATACAGAACAAGATTTAAACCAATTAAATAAAACAGATTTAGAATTATTAGCAAAAGATATTAGGAATAATATAATTCCACAATTTAGTAAAATTAGAAAATATGAAATAATAATATTTATATTAACATTTCAATCATTCATAAATAAAAAATAATATATAGAAGATGTATAAAATAAAAAAAAATATTACGTAGATATATATATATAATGGCAACTCATAAAGATTTTAAAACATTTGCAGTAAAATATAATAAAGAGTTTGAAATTGCAGGAATACATAAAATGAAAAAAGCAGAATTAATAAAAGCAATAGAAGATAAATTAAAAAAATCAAGAAAAGAAATAAGAGATGAATATAAACAATTAAAAAATATGGTTAAAGTAACTAAACCAAAAACTACAACAGTAACTAAACCAAAAACTACAACAGTAACTAAAACAAAAACAAGAAAATTAAAATATGATGAAACTACATTAAGAAAAATGTATCCAATATTAATTAATGCTCCATTATCAACAGAAGCAAAAAAATTTACAAAAGCTGAATTAGATATAGCATATACAAAAGCAGAAAAAGTATTATCAACTGTTGAAGCAGGTAAATGGAAAGAAGCATATGAAGATAAATATAAACAACAAGAAATTAAAAAAAAAATTAGAAAAGAAATATTTTCTAAACCTAAAACAAAAGTTAAAAAAGAACCAGTTAAAAAACAACCAGTTAAAAAAGAACCAAAAAAAAAAGTAGTTCCAAAAAAAGCACATAACAAATTTATGAAAGATTTAAGAGAACAACCAATAAATCAAACCCTAGTAGATAAATTAGATAAACCTAATATTAATATTACAAAACTTGGTGGTCAAGGTTTTACTGTTATAGCTCACTATAAACAAGATGGAAAAAAAATGACACCATTAAGAATACCTCTTAATGTAACTAATCCTGAGTTATTAAAACCTGAAAAAGAAAGAAAAAAAGAAGAACCAAAAAAAAAACCAGCACCAAAAAAAGAAGATGAAGTAAGACCAATTGAAAAAGTACCAAGAAAAGAAAGACAAGTACAATTAATTGATGCAGAAAAAATATTAAAAACTAAATACGGAGAATTTTTTGCTCCACTTACCGACATAAAAGAAGTATTACCAATTATGGAAAATGTAATGGATAAATTAAGTAATTATAAATTTAATAATAAAAATAAAATAACTGAAAATCAAATTTTTAAATTTTATGATGATTCTAAAATACCTAGACCTTCTGATACTGGCTTTGATGACTTTATTAATGATCCTAAAATTAATTTTAATAATATTCCAAATTATCCAACTAGTATAAATTTTAACACTACACAAATAAACACAATAACACGGAGATATAGAAACAATAAATTTTATTTTGGTGAAAATGAAGTATTACAAGGATTTTTATTAGATGCAAGTTTAATGTTTTTAGTTTATAAAGATTTATATGAATCAAATAATAAAATTTTAAAAAATATAAATAATTTAGATATTGAATCTACTAAATTAATAAATGGTTATTTATACATGATAGATGTATTAAGTAAAACAAAAACATATAAAATATATTTAGAATATTTACATGGTAAAAAAAAAAATAATAGAAAAAAAATATTAAATTATTTAAAAGATAATAATATATCAGGTAGCAATATTATTAAAATTGATAGTGTATTACAATCAAAAAACTAAACGGAATATCTGATGCCTCAAAGAAAGAAACACGACCAAAAAAAAAAATTCAAGATGATGGAACTATATATGAACCAACTGATAAAGAAATAGAATTATTAGAAAAAATAAAAAATAAAGGTTATGAAAGTAATATAGATAATAAAAAATTACAAAAAGATTTAGAAAAATTAAGAAATGAATATATGAGTTCATTAGATCCTAAATTTTTAGAAGAAATGAAAACTAAAATAAAAACTTTTGAAAGAACTAAAACACAAATAAAAGAAGTTAAAAAAACTAAATCAGAACCTAAAAAATATGAAAGAGTTAAAACTGGTAAATATAAAACATTAGAAGATAAATTAAGATTAATAAATAAATATAATGTAGGTAGTGAAAATGAAAGACAAATGATTAATTTTATGAAAGGTAAAACATTAAAACCAGCAGGTAAAAAACAATTAAACGATTTAGTAAATAAATTATTTAATGAAGCTGTAAAATTTGGATATGATAAAGATGAGGAATTAGAATTAGAACCTGCAAAAAAAAAAGAAGTAAAAAAAAAGGGTATTAATATAAATGAATTAAATAGATTTTATGAATTAGTTAACATACAATTATCAGGAAAAAGATTTAGTAATAGAAATAATAATCAATTATTAGATTTAGGATTGACACAAGATGATATAAGAGGTTTAAATGATGCTAAGAGATGGAGCGATTTTTATCCTACTCCAAAAGTTTGTATAGATGATGAAGGGTTAGAAGATGTTATAAAAAATAGTTATTCAATATTTGATCCTACTGCTGGACTTGGTAATTTATTATTTCATGCTTGGAGTTTTACGGATTTTAAAGATGATATTGAATTATCAGCTAATGAATTAAACAATACTAATTTTGAATTATTAAAAAAAATATATGGTAACAATATTAAAAACTATTATAATCAAAACTATTTAAAAATGGTAGTAGATAAACCATATGATTTATATTTATTAAATCCGCCTTTTAGTTTAGGAGGAGATAAAAAATATTATTATAACTTTTATTTTAAATTACTTTATGATATGAATCAAAATTTAAGAAGAGGTTTTCAGGAAGCGATATTTATATCACCACCTTTAACTGATCACAAAAATAATCCTGGTGTAATTGATTATTATAATATTATAAATTTAATTAGTTTTGCTAAATTAAAAGATATATTAAATAATCAATTTGAATTTGGTTTAACAGATAAACAAATTAAAAAAATTAAATCATTAGATTATGAAGATGACGATGAATTATTTGATATAATGGGTAATTTTGAACCAGCACAAGTACAATTTATTAAAAAATGTTCAGGATTTGGAGGAACTAAAATTACTGCTAATGTTTATTTAATTATATCTTATACAAAACAATAAAATATGCTCTAAAATAGACCATAATAATTAGATTTTTAACTAAAACGCACTATTTTTATTAGAAATTTTAAAATTTTTATATATTTTTAGTTAGATTTATGCTCTTTTTATGCTCTAATTAGTATAAATCTTGTTTAATATATCTTTATATCGTCTTTATCGTCTTATTATGTATTTATTAATATAGTAATTTAATATATATGAGTGAAAAGATAAGCAGAAAAATTAAACAACGTGATAAAGCTAATGATGTATTTATTACACCTGTTGAACTAGCTATAAAACATATTAAATTAATTGAATATGATAAAGATGATATATGGTATGATCCATTTAAAAACAGCGGTAATTATTATAATAATTTTCCAAATGAAAATAAAGTATGGAGTGAAATATTAGAAGGTAATGATTTTTTTGAATTTAATAATAAAGTAGATATAATATGCAGTAATCCTCCTTACTCGTGTATAGATAAAATATTAAAAAAATGTATTGAATTACAACCTCATACTATATCATTTTTATTAGGACAAAATAATTTAACAGCTAGAAGAATAGAGATTATGAATAATGCAGGTTATGGTTTATATAAATGTGTAATGTTAAAAGTGTGGGATTGGTATGGATTAAGTTACATTGTATATTTTAAAAAAAATTGTAAAAATTGTATTGATATTGATAGAAAAATATATTATACATAAAAGTTTAAATATTTAAAATATAATATAGATTTATATATATATGACTGTTACTGAAAATTATTATCAATATTTTATTGAGAAAGAGAAAAATAAAAATGATAAACATAAGACCTATAATGTGTCTAAAAAAACTACATATGATTATGATAGTAGAAGAAAATATTATTTAAAAAATCGTGATAAAATAATTGAATATTGTAAAAAATATTATCAAGATAATAAAGAAGCAATTAAAGAGAAAAATAAAAATAATAAATATATAAATAAATTATATTATAAAAAATGGTATGATGAAAATAAATTAAATGTAAATTATAGAAGGAGTAAAAAACTTATACATGATAAATATATTATATTAGAATATGTAAATGATTCAACTAAATCTGAACCTGTTAAAGTTAAAGGAAGTGATCCAAATGATTTTATATTATATTTTAATTAATTATATAGACTAAATATTATTTTTTTTTTATTATTTAATTTATATTATGGAAGTATTAATAACTAATGATTATAAAGTTTGTATCCAATGTAATAAAGCTAAAAATAAAAAACATTTATTTAATAAAAGATCTAAAATTTGTAATAACTGCAAATATAAAGTAAAAAATAATAATATAGAATATCAAGTAAATTGTTTATATTGTTTATGGAGTGGTAAAGATAAAAATTATATTAATCATGAGTGTATAACTACTTTAAATAAAAATATAATTAAATTTAAAAAAGTTGATAAAATACAGCAAAATGATAATCCATTTTTAATAACCTTTAATTGATTTTTTTTTTTTATTATTTTTAGATTTTGGATTATTTTGTATAAACATTTGTTTTTGATTAGGTTTTTTATTTTTAGGTGGTGGTGGTATTTTATCTATATTACCTGTATCTCGTTCTTTAATTGATTTATCGCATCCACAATTACATTTTTTAACATCCATATTTTTATATATATATAATATATATATATAATAATATGAGTTTATTGATAACTAGACAAAGAGAAAATGTTAAATCAGATTCATCATTTAGTTATAGAAATAATATTAGTAATGGTTTTGTTGTAGAACCTAATTCAGAAATTGCATTAGTACAATCTACTATTAATAGAGGTGGTGAAATTGTAATTAATAAAGAAAGACGTATAGGTATATTCTGGGGTAATAAGTTACCAATAGATGATGAAGTTTATTATAAAGATGATAATGGAGATGTAACAGATAAAGAAGTACCATATGAAAAAAAACAACTTACAAAAGATATACCATGGACTGTTGAAGTACCACAAGGTAAATATACAATTGATCATTTTGCTGGTATATTAACTGCCGCATTAAATAATCAATGTCCGCATCCAGCATTTGCGAATAATTTTACATGTGAAGTAAAAAAGAATAGTGCTAATGAATTTAAAGGATTTAAAATTAAAATTGCAGCAGAAGAATACGACCACAGTTTAAATACAAGATACCCGACAGATCAAGTAAAAGTTTTAGCACGTGATGGAACAGGAGGTGATTATTCAAGTGGTGGAGATTTAACAAGTCCAGCAGGTACTAATATATCTATATTATATGATTTTAAACAACCTATACATCCTAGTGAAGGAGGTTTTAAAGTTACTATTCCAAGTGGTTTTATTACTAATAAGTGGTTAATTGGATTAGTTAGAAATATTGATGAAGGAAGAAAAATGCCTCAAAGTAAATTCGGTCAACCTATATTTGATTATGGAGCAATTACAGATCAATTTGATGATGATTACAATGCTGATATTTTTGACGATTATGGTGGTGACTTTTTTGATTATGTATTAGTAGGTAATGGAACTGATATTAGATTATGGCATTTAAATTATGACGAACAATCAGACAGGTATACAATGGTTGAAGTTGAATATTGGAACACAACAACATATGGCGGTGCTTCTGATTTTACTTCTGTTGCTTTATGTTCTGCATATACAGGTAATACTGATATTGAATTTTATGTACAACATGAAAATATTATTGTTAAGTTAAAAGGTGCTGGTATAACATCAGGTCAACTTCCTGCTGTTGGTTCATCTAATTATTCATTATATCCTAAATGTTTATTAGGTGGCTTTCAATATTATGGTGTTAATGTTCGTCCATGTTCTAGAATTGAAAATTGGAATTCTAATAAAGATTGGTGGTATTCAGCATATGATGATTTAGTAGAACATCGGCAATTAGTACGTACTGATTATTGGAGAACTCAATATGTTGAAGGTATTATATTTGATATGGATACAATTAATGATAATGTGCCTGCTGGATTATGGATTACAGATTATAGAGTTAATATAACAAAAACAACAGGACAAGTTCATAATATTAATTTTGATGATCCTACACAAATGATTATTTTAATTACAGGTGATACAACAGGAGGCGCTTATAATTATGATGCTAACGTACAATTATTTTTAGGAATGACAAGAGAAGAGGATACACCTGAAAATATAACAGATGTTTTGTTAACATATGAAACATACAGAGAACGAGTACCTGAATTAAACAGTAATAATAATATATATGTTAGAATTAATGATTTAGAAATGAAAACATTAAACGGTAATACATCGTCTATATCTCGTATTGTTGGTTCTGTTCCTAGAACATTAGGAACTGGTGGAATGGGTCACGGTTTATTATATCACGAGCCTAAAAACTTAATATTTTTAGATTTACATAATAAAGAGCAAGTTATATTAAATAGTATACAAATTGATATGGTTAATGCAGATGAATCATATTCAAATGATTTACAAGATTATACAAGTAATACATTTTTAATTAGAAAAAAAGAGAAATAAAAAATATTATTTAATATATATAGATTATTATGGATGAAGATAATGATTTTCCTATAATTAATATTCCAAGTGATGAAGATGAAGAAGTTGAAGAAGTTGAAGAAGTAAATGAGATTGAAACTAAAAAAGAACCTGATGAATTTTTTAAAAAACCTGAAATGAGTTTAAAAGAAAAAAGATTAGAAAGTTTAAGAAAAGCAAGAGAAGCAAGAAAGAAAAAAAAAGAAACTGAAAAAACACCTGAACCAGCACCAGCACCTGAACCTAAAACAAATGTTATAGATTATGATTTATTAGTAAATACAATTGTAGATAAATTAGAAGATAATAAAGCTAAAAGAAAAATGAAAAAACACTTAGAACAAGTTAAACAAAATGCAGAATTAGAAAGTAATAAACCTATTAATCAAGTTGAAATAGAATCTAATATTTATGATAAACTTTTTGGATTTTAAATTAAATTTATATATAAATAATATATATAAGTATAATATGAGTAAATTAAAAGTATTACCATTAAATATTCCTGAGGATAAAAAAGTTAAAAAAATTAATCCTATTATGCCGTCTATTCCGGGTGTAACATTGATAGTTGCTCCTCCTAGATGTGGTAAGACTGTTTTATGTAGTAATTTATTATTAAGAGATGAAATGATGGGTAAAGCATTTGACGAAGTATATATTTATAGTCCTAGTATATTTAATTGTAAATCATCTAAATATTTAAGAGAGAATTTTAATTGTTCTGATGAATATTCTGATGCTTCTTTACAAAGTATTTTAGATAAACAAATGAGTTATGAAAAAGAGGGTAAATTAGATGATCGCCCGTCTGTATGTATTTTTTTTGATGATGCTGTAAATATAATTAAAAAAAATAGTTTAATAACATCACTTTGCAGTCGCTATCGCCACTTTGGAATAGAACAAATTATAATAAGTATACAGAGTTATAAAGGTATACCTAATATCATAAGACAAAATTTAAGCACTTTAATATTAATGGCTCCTAATAATAATACAAAGCAATTAAAATTAATAGATGAAGAATTAGATGTATTTAATGGTTTTGATAATTTTAAAAAATTATTTAATGAAGCTACACACAATCAAGAGAGATATAATTTTATGATGGTGAAGTTGGATTATTCACCGGTACAAGTATTTAGTAACTTTGATAAAAAAATATCAGAATAATATATATATATAGATAATGGATGTCAATGAAATTTTAGGACAATATAAAGATATTAACCAACATATAGATGATTTAAATAAAGCTAATAAAATTGATTTTGATACTAAAATGGGTACGGCTGAGGGTATGGAATTTGTAAAAGGTTTAATGTCAAAAGGTAAAGCAACTCAGGAGGTTATAAGTGGTGTTAGTAGTACAGCAAAGGGTATTGTAGAAAAACAAGCAGAAGCAGCTAAGGCAGCAAAAGCATCAAAGTTAATAGGTGGATCAGGTGAAGGTGTTGAAATGGAATTATCAACATTATCAAAAGGAGTTAAAGCAGTAGGAGGAGCAGCAGGAGATGCAGGTAAAGCATTAGCAGGAGCAGGAGATACAGCTGCAAGTGCTTTATCACAAGTTGGTAACGTAGCAGCAACAGGTTCAAAATTAGCAGAAGTTGGAAAATCTGCTGTTGGTGCTTTATCAAAGGGTGGTGCAGTTTTTGGAGTTGGATTAGGTTTATATGATGTAGGTAAAAATATTTATGAAGATATTAAAAATAAAAATGTTAGTATTAGTGGTAATAACTGGCAGGAAAAGCTAGGCACTGTCGGCGAGGAGGTAAGTGCAGGATTAGACGCGGCAGGGTTAGCATTGGGTCCAGAATTTTTATTAGCTGGTGCTCTCGTTGGTGGAGTTAGTGAAATATTTAATATTTGGGGTGGAGAAAAAGACCATGAAGGTGTCCCAGAACCACCACCACCAGTTGTAGAACAAAAAGTAACTCCACCAAATTTAGCTCAATTAGGAATGGTACAAAATCATATTAATAATATTAAACAATATGCTACTTAAAATAAAAAAAATATTATATAGATATATATATATAATATGTCTTACTGGCAAGCAATTGTTAAAAAACCTGTAATAACTCAAAAAGTCTCATATCCTACTACAAATGGATTAAGTTATAAAGCATCAGGAAATAATAAAATTTTAATTAATATTCCTAGTGATTGTAAATTTATACAACCTAGTGACACTTATTTAAAATTTAAATTAGATTTAGATTTTACACAAACGCACGCATCAGCGCAATACGCATTAGGTTCTATTAAACAAAGACTGCAATTAATTCCTGAATTAGGAGGAAGTGCTATTATTAAAAATTTAGTTATTAGAAGTGGTACAGGTAAAACATTAGAAAGCATTACAAATGCTAACGCACTTAATGCTATTAGATTAATGTATAATAAAGATTCTAATTTAGATGCTAAAAGAAGTTCAACAGAAGGAGTTGTAATTCATGATTTTAGAACTAGAAGCTGGGGTAATAGTGGATTAATTGAAAAATTAAATTCATATAATACATCTAGTAATCCATACTTTGATAAAGATGGTAATACAAGTGTCAATTTAGTTATTCCATTTCACTGCTCTGGATTACTCGGTGCTATTAACACGAAAATTCTACCAGTTGGATTATTACAGGGTATGGTTATAGAGCTCGAATTAGAAGAGCCCCGGTACTGTTGGAGAGCTATACAATCTACTTCTCGTGATGGTCCTAATACTGGTGGATACAATTTACTATTATCTCATGGTAATGGTGGTGTTGCTGGTGATGGTCTAGCATCTGCATCATCTTATACATCAATTTTTACTTATCCTACAAATAATAATGGTGTTGTTGCTGATTGTCCATTTTGTGTTGGTGAATTATTAGGAATTAAAACTGCTGCTAATACATCTGTAACTATTGGAAAAATTACAAATATAGATATTGCTGCTGGTGGTGGATATGAAATTAGTTTTACTGCTGCTACTTCTAACGGTGAATTTACTGGATCAACAATAGGACATAATAATTCATTAGTTTCAAATGGTTTTTATGATACTAATACATCTATTACTACTTTTGATTATACTGTATCTGATGTTGAAATTATATTAAAAAAATGTAGTGTAGAACCTGAAATGGAAAAAGCAATGGCAAGAGCATTAAATGAAAAGGGTTCAATTATATATCCATATGGAGCATATATGAATTATCAAAAAACTGTTAATAAAGAAGAATTACAACCAACAATGGATATATTATTCCAAAATAAATTAGGTAAAGCTGTTTTACATCAACCTACAACTGATAATACATCTACTGTTGAATGTTTAACAAACTTTTTAAATGAAACTACACCATATTTTAAAATATGTGGAGATCGTCAAAGAATGGGTGATTATTCTGTATTTATGGGTGGAAGACAGAACCCTGATAGAGCTATTGAAGTTAGAAAAACTACTAATACTAATGGATATAATCAACGAGCATTAAGTCAATTAACACAAGCATTATCTCAATCTGATATTCCTGTTACTAGTTTATTGAATGCTAAAAGTAATTTTATTGTAGGTAAACCATTTACTATTGGAAATGCAGTTCATGATATTTCTGCTGCTGATTATCAGGTTAAATTTACTTATGATGTTTCAAGTACAAAGAATAAAAACTTTAATAATTTTGTATATAGTATTCAAAATTTAATTATTACAAATGAAAGTATAGAAAGAGAATTATAATTAATTATAATTAAAATTTTAATATATTTAATATATATATATATTAAAATATGGAATACGCAACAGCAGATCCTACTAATTATAGCCCTTCTTCAACATTAGGACATAACACACCTTTAATTAATTTTATTATTGGTGCTTCTCCTGGAAAAAAAATTAGACAAGGTAGTTTAAGATTAAATGGTAATTTAAGATGTGTTGATGCAAATGGAACCGCCATTGGAGAAGATGATGAAGTTTCATTTGATTCTTCTACTGGAATATATAGTTTAATTGATTCATTAACTATTAAAAATGCTAATAATAATAATTTAGAAACTATTAAATCATATAATAGATTTATGGCATCATTTTTAAAACAAAGTTTAAATGTAAATGATTTTTGTACTTCTTATTCTTTATCATCTGCTACATCATCTAATCATTATTCTACATCAGAACAATTAACAAGTACAACTATTAGTTTTTCAGTTCCTCTTTTTAGTGGTTTATTAATGTCAGGTGATTATTTATTAGACCCTAGTAAAAAAAATGGATGTAATATAGAAATTATGTTGAGTAGTGATGCTAATTTTTTCTTTAATACTGGTGATGCTACTAATGCTACTGGATGTAAATATGAACTTACAAACGTACAATTATCTTATGAATTAGAAATGATGTCAAAGGATGAAATGGGTACAAAAGCTATTCAATATAATACTATTGTATCACATCATACGACTGTTGATAGTAATTATAATACTATTAATTTTAGAGTAGGTGAACCAATGGTTCAATCCTTTTTTGTAAATTTTGTAGATCAAACATATGCTAATAATGCAGGTGAAAATAGTATGGATACATCGCCAATAGTTGATGCTGATGGATTAACTGATACAATTAATAGAGTTGAAATATTAAAAGGTGGTGTTAAAACTCCACTAAAATTTAATTTAGATTCTAATGCTAAAACTAATTCTATTTTAGGTGCTGATTTATATAGAAACTTTTATGATAGTTTTAGACCATTTATGGTTGGTGGTTCAAATAATGTTAGAAATGTTGTTAATACACCTAAGACTGCTTCTGCTTCTATTGTAGATGTTGGACCATCATTTGGTATTGGTTGTGCATATAATAATGTAAGTATGCAGGGTGAAAATTTTTTGAACGATCAATTCGGTTTAATTATTCATAAAGATTCAAATAAACCTAAACCTTATTCTGTTAATGTCTTTTTTAAAGTTACTAAAATAATGTCATTTTAAATTAAAAAAAATAATATTATATAGATATATATATAAATATGTCTGCAAAAGTAAATGAAACAAATTCTTTACCTAATCAAACTATAACTTACAATGAAACACAAGTTCAAAATTGTAACAATATGCAATTACCTGAACTACTAAAATTAAAATGTGATAGTTCTGTACCTAATCAACAATATATAGACTGTCGTTTTGTAGACCCTGTTGTAATAAGTAAAGAGAGATGCCGCTTCGTTTTTCCTAAAATTGGATGGTTAAATAATAATAGTAAATTAGTAATTGGTATTGATACAGATTGTAATGGTACTGATCGCTTTTTCTTACCAAGTGGTATAGGTATAGATAGTATTATAAAAAATGTTGTATTTAGAGCATCAGGTAAAGAACTATCAAGGATTAATTATTACGATCATTATAGAAGCTTTGAAAGTAATTTTACTGGTGGAGAAAGAATTAAAAATTTGGGTACAATTAAACATGGTACAACTGGATGTTGGAGAAATGGAATTAGTGATGATAATGCAGGAGCACAAGAATTGCGCTTTGATCAAAATGTAATTGAATATGATACACAATATGAAACTGATATAGTAAGTGCTACAAATAAATTATTATATAATAAAAGTTTAATATTACATAACGGTCAAGAATATCAAATTGATTTAGGGGCATTAGTTCCTATTATATCTAATGTACCACTGCCACTATATGATATAGAAGATCAATTAGAATTAGAATTAGAATTCAACCAAAATATTTATATTACTGGTGACGGTCAAACATCAACAACTAAAAAAGTATCTGTTGATGTAAATAATGTAGGTCTATTATGTGATTTTATATTATTTGATGGTACATTAATGGAAAAATTAAGACGTAATCAATGGGCTTTACCATTAGCAAGAGAATATAATTTATATATGAGAACTTTAATTCCTAGTGGTAATTTAATTGCTGAAACTCTTAATCTAGGTGGTGCTAATAGATTTGTAGAAGGTTTAATTATTATGTTAACCGATCAAGGACTAACAGATACACAAAGAATTCAAAGTACTTTATCATATTATAGAAGTGTAGGACATAAATTAAATAATGAAAATAATATTCAAATTAAAATTAATGGTGTTGATCTATTCCCGCAAGTATTGAAGAACGATGCACAAATTGCATCTCATCTAAATAATTACAATGTATTAAGTCCATATATTAATAGAACTGAATACTGTGACGAAGATACTAATTTAGTTAGTGATATTCAGCATGAAGGTAGAGCATTAAATACTGAAACAAATGGGGTTAAAAACAATAAACAATATTTTTATTTTAAGATTAATAGACCAGTTAATAAAGAAGGTGTTGTTCTGACTTTTAATAGGAATAAAACTAATAATCAAACTACTAATTTATTAATGAGATGTTATGTAGTGGTGAATAAGACTATTAATTGTGTTAATAAACGATTTTATCAATCGTATGTATAATTTAGATTTATTATTATAAGTATTTATAAAAATTAAATATATATTAATATTATATATATTTAGTTAATAATATGGATAAAAAAAATAAAAATCAACCACAAGAATATGTAGATACATATGTTATTGAATGTTCTAGATTACAAGCAACTGAAAAAACAGATGATGATAAATCTAAATGGCGTAATAGCTTAGGTAGTGGAGTTAAAGTTAATGCAGGTGATTCAATTGAAGTGTCTAGTGCTTTTTTAAATGCTAATGGTGCTGGTGATGGTGTATCTAGTATATCATTTGATGGAAATAAATTAGGTACAAATACAACTAATAATTTATGGACGTTAACCACTTATAAATTTGATTTAACTTATAAATTTGATGTATATGATAATAAAACTAAAATAAAAATTAATTTTTATAAAAATAATGATGGTTTATGTTGTTTAAGATTACCTACTACTAATTTTGTAAATGTATGGGAAGATAACCCGAATCAAGTTGCAGATTTTGATACACATAATAGTACTAATAGACATGTACCAATTCAAACAATGTCTAATGATTCAACTACTTTTACTAAGCAAGATGTAATATATATGTATAAAAGAAAATTTGATGGTAAAAGATTTACAATATTTAGAAGGGATAAATCAAAAGATAATGTAGTCATAAATGATTTTGATACTAATGAAGCAGGTTATTTTATGTGGTATGAATATATTAAATTTATAGATATTGAAACTGATAAAGGTTTTAACAATGTTAATAATGTAGCACAAGATGTAACAATACAATTAAATAAAATTATTAATGAATATACAGTTAAAAATAAACCTATTAAACAACAATTATCTAATACTAATTTTAGATTAGAAAATCCAGCGGATAATTTAGTTCTAACTGAAACTGATAAATTTACTGAAAATACAATAATAAAAGAGACTGAATGTTTCCAAGCGTTTCAATGTGGTACACGTTATACATTATGTGATAATGCTTTTACTGATTGGTATAATAAAGGTGTTAATCAACATGTATATAGAGATAATTTTGATTTTGTTGCTATGAAATATGTAAATTTTAGGAATGCAGGTTTAAAATTAGGCATTAGATGGGATACTAACCATGGTGTAGATAATCCATATATTAAAGAAACGATACCAGCATTGGTAATGGATCAATGGATAGAAGTAAGCGAACATTTTTGGAATGAAAGAGAAAATTATTTTGAATGGTTTGATACACAGCAGCGAGAAGATGGATTATTAGAAGAAATAGGATTTTCAAGTAATGAAAGAATTTTACATATTTCAAATACTGATGGTTACAACCAACGAATAGGATCAGATTTAAAATATATGGAGTTATCACATGTTGCAACTTGTCATTTTAATTTAACATATTATGGTATTGAAACAGAGGCAAGCTATGAAAAACCATGGAAGGGTTTTTTAGTTAATGATAATAACCAATATTATTTAAAATTAACATTGCCTGGATCTATTAAATATCCTGTTACTGCTAATAATAGGAATATAGGATATGATAGAGCATTTAGTGCATACGGTAATGATGCTTTATTATTATTTAATGGTTTATCTAATATGCAAGATCCAAATACTACCGTATCAGTAACACCAGAACCGCACCCATTAAATGCTATTAGGCATAATTCAATAGAATGGTATACAGATATTACTATTGATAAAATTTATTTAGGTTGTTTTCCAAAATTTCAATATAATTCAATTGAAAATAAATTTGAATTTAGTAATTTACATACAGGAAGACCAGTAGGTAATACTCCTTATAGTTTAGCCCCTATAAGTGCTTATAGTGCTAACGCTAATTTAAATCCTAATGCTGGTAATGATTATTATTTAATTAATCCATATAATCATCCTATAATATATCATCCACATATAAGACCTGTTACAACTACGCCGAATGTAAGTGTGCTTGAAGATTATAATGTACCACGATGGACTGTTTTTGATTCATTTTCAGGAATTGGTATAAAAGAATTTGGAATAGATGATAATAATAATTACAGAAACTTTTTTTATATATTAGGTTATAAAAATATTATTCCAGATCTTAATGTTAATAAGTATACAAATTTAATAAGAAATAATTTTGATATATCGTCTTATCCTTTTACAACTAACGCACAATTGGAAAGTGCAGATATAATTGAATATAATAGTAATTTATTTGGTGCCGCTTATTTTACATCTCAGCCGCCTGTTATTCAAACTATTGATTCTCACCAATGGACAGTTGGATTCCCTCAAATTATAATTAATGCTACTAGTACAACATTTACAGCTGATAAAATAGCATCTAAAACTAATCACGGTTTTTACATTATCCGGTCTGATATGATCGGAGAAAGTAAATATATATCTAACGGTCAATTAGTTAATACAGTTTCAATTGTTTCAAAAGAAAATAGAATTGATGACTTTTTATTTATGCAGAGTAGTGGTGATATGGTTTATACATTTAAACAACCTTGTGTTATACAAAATATTAAAACTGAAATTTATAATAATGATAATACACCTGCATTATTAGATGATAATAATGTAGTATTATATAAAATTAAAAAAAATAATATTGAAACAATCATGATTGATTAGCTATAAAATAACGTTCTATTTTATCTATATATTTTAATTTATAATATTCTTTCATTTCTGTTATATAAACTTTGTTATCTTTATTTTTATCATAATAATAATAATGATATAATATCTTTTCATATACTTCTGAATATAATAAAAAACGATATTTTCCACCTCTAACCTTCATATTAGTTAGATGTTTAAACCTCTCTATTTTATTATAATCTTCCATATTTTTTGTTTTAAAATGATTAATACATTCTGAACCAATAGGATAAATTATATTATCTGTTGGTACATGTTTAATACTATATTTATTTTTAATAGCTACACCACAAATACAATATGCGGGTTCATTATCTTCTAATGTATGATCTCCATTAAATATAAATTCATCAACATTACATTTATCAATTCCTATATGCTCTGCTATTGATGGTAATAATTTTTTAATTAAATAATTTTTTGATTTTGCCTCTTTTTGTTTATCGGTTGTCATTTTATTTATCTATATATATATAAACTATAATAATATTTATAGTTAATATATGTTTAAATATATTTATAATAGTTGAATATAATTCTGTAAAATAGTAATTAAATTATGTAAGTTATTTATGCAAGTTATTTACGTCACTTAATTTTAATTACGTCAGTTAATTTTAATTACGTCAGTTAAATATTTTTACTGACGTGACGATAATTTTATTTATTTTTTATTTTATTTTGTTATTAGACTATATATGATATTAATATAATATAATATAATATATAAAAATAGAGCATAAACAATTACGTCAGTTACGTCAGTTACGTCAGTAGAATAAGTTACAAAACAAAAAAGTATTTCTTATTTTCTATAACAAATAAACTACTGATTTAGTGACGTAACTGACGTAACTAACGTAAGTGACGCAAATTAATAACTTGCATTTTCAAATTCTTGTATTAATATATCATCCTCAGGTAATTCAACTTTTGGTTTATTTTTACCACTAGCTTTATGAAATTTAAGTGACGGGCATAATTTTCTTATTTTAATCCAAAATTTAACATTATTTAATTTATGTACGTGAGTAGCTACACATTCAGAAATATATGTATCATACATCTCAATTTTACATATAAATTTTTCTTTTTCTAATTTACTTTCTCCATATATAAAATTCTTCCAAAATACTTGTACTGAATCATAATTCAATTCTATTTGTTTTTCAGCGAATTCACTTCTCTTATAAACACTAGGATCAAAATTACTAATATCTCTATTCATAAAATAATTAAATAAATGTTGTAAATCAGTATCTAATATTTTTAATGCTTTTTCTTTTGATAATTTTTCATTTTTACATTCCATTAAATTAAATCTTCTATCATCTCGTGTCATTGCTACTAACCAATCTTTATTAGAAGATATAATACTATTAGCTAAATTATTTATATATATAGGGTCTTTACCTTTCATTTCTAATTTATATATATCATCAGTTATAAATGATTTAAATTTACCTTCCATTTTTACATCACCGCCCCAATTAGTTTCATTAAAATTAACTAATAATTTATTAGCTCCTGAACTTGTAAAATGTCCTAATACTGCATCTAAACTATTAGTAGATAAATAATAATCCTTACCCATCATTTTACCGAGTAAATCAATTATAATTGTTTTTCCTACACCTTGAATACTTGAAAATACTAAACATGTGTTAGTTCTTTTATAAGGCATTTGAATAATATGAGCTATCCAATTTAATATATATTCTGATTGTGTTTCATCATTATTTGCTAAAACATCTTTAATATGAAATAAAAAATCTTTTATCTTATCCATATCAACTTCATCATCTGTATGATTATATTTATATCCAGTCCATGTATTAAATGTATTTTCTTTTTGTTCTGTTGTACTAGGATCAAAAACAATTTTATCAATATCTTTTCTTTCTATATGTTCTAACCATAAATTAAAAGGATTAACCTTAATATATTTAAGTGCAGAATTAACATTAGGATTAGGAATACTAAACATATATTTTTTATATTTTAGTTCAGCTATTTTACATTTATTAATTATAATCTCATCATCTGTATTATAATATATAATATCAGATGTAGCAGTATAAAAAAAACATTCTTTATTCATTTCTTCAATTAATCTACCTTCTTTATAATATTTTTCATATTTATTTTTACAGGGGTAATCTTCATCATGATATTTAATTAATCTTTTGTAACTTAATTTTTTATTATTTTTATCATATTGTTTTTCAAATGTTAACCAATATTTTTTTAATGATTGTTTACCTTTATAACCATCATCATCATTTTTTGAATAATCATTCCATATATCTAATCCTACATCTGAACCATCAAAATTATTAAAACATATATAACCAATATCTAACCAATCTGCATAATTATATCTAGGTTTAAAACTATTTATATGTTTTATAAATGTATCCTTATCACATTTAGGTAAAATAATATTATTACTTTCTATTTTTGATTTAGGAGATGGTGGAGGTGATACAGCAGGAGATGTAGACATATCCATAATTTTAATTTTTTTAAATTCTTTATTAGTAAAAATATTAGAAGTAATAAGATGTTTAAATAAATTACGTTTATGAGTTTCAGGAATTTTAGTTCTATTATCATTAGGTTTATTTGAGTATAAAGCTCTCATCATTCCACGACGATATACAGATTTATCAATTCCATAATCTGAAAATTTATTATATATATTATTCCATTTATTAAATTGTTTTAATTCTTCTATTGTAGTTTCATAATTATTAATTACAAAATGATATGATATAGCCCAGCATTTAACTCCTTTTTTGTCTAACTTCTCACCATGTGAACTACTTACTGCAATATCACAATCAGGGAACAATTTTAAACAATAATCATAAAAATCATTTTTAATTCTGTCTTGGTCTGTTTGATATGTAATTTCATTATAATATTTAATATCAATATCATAAAAAGGTTTAATCTTATCATTATAATCAGTCCATTCAAAATAATTATTTAACATATTTTTATTAAAAATATTTTTTTGTATATCGTCTTTACTGTACTCTATAATATCAACATTAGCTTGAAAACTATTTTTACCTTTTAAATTTTTGAATCGGATTAAATCTAGATTTTTAAACATTCTATATTATATATATATATATATAATATAAAATAATTATATCCTTAAATAAAAACTATAAATTATTTTAATAGTTATTAATTAAATATTATCTAATAAATCATATATTTTAGAAGGTGTATCCATTGTTAATAAAATTTTTTTTATTCTTTCTAATTTAACATCATCAGTAATTTTTTTATGATAATTATTTATCATACATTCTTTCATTTTATTTTTATTATTTTCATAGTATTCCTTCTTCTTTAATCTTGTTCTTTCTTTTCTTTCCTCTTCTGTATATTTTGATGTTCTCGCCATTTCTATATATAACTATTAACATATTTTTAAATATGTTAGTAATTATTTTTTTTATTTTTAATATTTTATTTAATATAAGACAGGACATCATATGAAAAATAATCTTTTTTTTCAATATCAATCTCCTTATTTACATCAATATACATTTTAAAGTTCTCTTTAATATAGGTAGAGACATTATCGGCTTCATCAAATTCTGCATCATCAGTTATAATGTCTAGCAGTTTTGTCAGCTCTTTCATCATAAACTTATGATTATTTTTAATAGTCACATCCATCTTATCTGCCTTCTCTGCCTTCTCTTTCATATTAATAATAATCTCCCACATATCAGCGTTGAGTTGTACCATTACAACCCCAAGTGCTGATATGCTCTTACTCTTCTCCTACTATTATATATTGTCATCTCTTTAAGCCTCTTTTCAATAAAACCAGCCAGACTTAATCGGTTCAGTCTGTATATCGTCTTTCTTTTCTTTATTATAAATATATAAGACCATCGTATTTATTTTATCTAAATAATCTAATATTTTAATTACTTCTGTATTAATTATATTCTGTCTTTGTTCTATTTTATTAATTATTAAAATTAAATTTTTTATTTTATCGGCATTTATTTGTGCTTGTGTAGGCATTCTATATATTAATATATAATATATATATATATATATATTATGCCTGTAT
>Ga0208795_1000367_pt1 | contig 22260 bp, 36 predicted proteins | sample CB_VirMetaG_6_FD_184541 | JGI IMG/M metagenome (GOLD analysis project Ga0208795, IMG submission 184541) | Freshwater to marine saline gradient viral communities from Chesapeake Bay - CB_1508_2 Viral MetaG (SPAdes) (version 4) | ecosystem: Environmental > Aquatic > Marine > Coastal | place: USA... | reverse complement strand
GGCTGCGTAAACCACAACAAAAACAAATACTACAAAAACTAACCTTTTCATTATATCTCCTTTTCTTAAAGCCATATTATAGGCAAAAAACCGCCTTTTGGTTTTAGTGATATGCCAAGTCTGGCACGGCGGGCAGGTCTCTCACCTGCCTGTATTCGTCAATTACTTCTCTTGTCATTGAAGTCGCAAGTGCGTCTTCCTCTGTGCTTGCGCCGCCACCGAATTTATACCGCTTGTGCCGTATATAAGGGAACTATCCTTAGCTGCGCTAACCCAATTTTATTCTTTCGTAAGAAATTGAGAAATTCGCGTACACAGCAGCATGTTTTGTAAAGGTTCGGGCGGCAGGAGGGAAGCACCGCCGCCCTGTTGCGGTGGAAATCAGTATCTTAGATGACCAGTGCGCAATCTGATTATATTATTGCACACCCCAGTACAGCTTTCAATAGTACTTAAGTACCGATTTAATGTTCTATAGAACCCTTGTGTATCCAGCCAACACAACGAGACGGGGGACAGTCATACACAATGTACAGCCAGTCTCCGCTCTCGTTCAGCACGCGGACTTCTTCGTCTGCCAACACTGCCAACGCGCGGCTCTCTCTGTTGGCAAACTCTCTCACGTTCCACGTACCAACAATGCTGACGTAGTACGTCGCGCTTGTTGGGTACGTTGCCACAAAAGCGCGCTGTGTTTGGGTGGGCTGATTTGTTTCAAAATCTTCCTTTGTGGCAAGCGGCTTTATGGACGGCGGGGCGCAAGACACCATGATTGTGGCAATCAGCAAAAACAGGACTAGTTTACGCATTTCTTTATCTCTCCATCTTGCTCATTATATCCAATAATGACTACCACAAAAGCACCATTATGGTTCTTTGATTTGATCTCAACGCCTTCGCTTATGGCACTAGCAAGAGCTTGTTGCAATATCTCAATTGCTCTTTTTTCTCGTTGCTTTGCGGTTAGCTTTGTTTTTCTGGTACTCTTCTTTTCTGTCATTCGATAACTCCGAAAATAGACCGCCTGGGGCGTGTTCTCTGTTGTTCCCGCTGCCACGACGATAATGATAACGCGACCCGTTATGAGTAACCTCTACTCGCCAGCCCGTTTCTTTTAACGTTGTGGCATTTCCCGAAGCAATTATTTTTTCGATTGCTTCGGCTTGGTAGGGTTTATGGCATCTGGGGTCTCTTCGTTGTAAACTCTGCCATAATTCCCTTCCCAGTAATTATCGGCTTTCTGGCGACCAATAAGCGGGGCATCTTTTCTGGCAAGCTCTGCGGTTCGCCTTGCGTTGCTTGTGGCAATCTCTTTGTCCGCTTCTGCACGCGCCTTTCTTTCTGTGTTTCTGGCGTCTCTTATGGCTTTCCGAACTGCCATAAACTCAATGCGACTGTCTGAATTGCCTGTGTAGATCGCTAAAAGAACACCCTGAATAATTGCCATAAGCGGAATAATAGCGGCAGGGGCAATCTGCGCCCAATCCGGGATTGTGGCAAAGTATTCAAAGCCGGCATCGTGTGCCATAAACACGCCGCTGGACAGGTCTGTTATGGTCACAAAGAAAATAGACACCCACCACCCAACTGTGGCGTTCTTTGTCTGCGCGTTATTCTCTGCGTTTTCGTCTCTCAGGAATTGCCACAAAAACCAAAAACCCTCGGCCAGCAAGACAGTGAAAGATGCCATAATCTGGCTTTCTGTCAAAAACCATGCGGCATGCCAAGTAAAGTACCCAGTCATCGTCGCAACGATCAGCTTTGGGGCATACTCAACGAGCATTTCCTTTGCATCTTCTCGCCAAACTCTCTTTTTGTCGTCTACGCTTTTGCTCATATCATTGTTCTCCAGTTGTTTCAAACTCTTTCTTCTCTTCATTCGTCGCCAGCCTTGTGTTATAGCTGATGTTGGGGAAGTGCTTTAATCCGATCTCGTGCGCATCTTTGATACTGTCTGCCTCAATAAAAACTTTCTGGTACTCTTCCCCTGTGTGTTCTGATACATATAACATTTTACTCCCTTTCCATATATCGCCTAATGCGCTCAATAAGAACGCGGGTCAAGTGCCGCAGATTTTGCGGCATCCCCAGCGTTTCGCTCTCTTCGTAAAACTTAACAAGACGGCTAAGGTGCAGGCTTTTTCGTCTCTCAACTTGCGCCCCGTCTGCGAAGGCGTTGTAAAGCTCCGCTCTCAGGGCTTTGATACCGTCAATCTGGTCTGCCATGTCTAGCAAGGCTCCAGGATCAACGCCCTTTTGCCAGTATCCGTAAATCTCTTTGAAATACGAGTAGCCCTTCTCTTTCACTCTTTCGGCTATCTCTTTGTCTACCCAAAAGCAAAACGAGTACATTTCAAAAGCGTGGGCGCGACCCTTGACGGTCTCAGCACTGTCAAGGCTAGCAGCATTGGCGAGGTCAACCGCCCAGGTTAACCAGTCGTAAACCCTAGAAGCCTCGTATGCTCTTTCGCAAGATGCCCATGCGCTCTCTTTCTCGCCACGCACGCTCTCGGCGAACTGCTGCGCTATCCAGTGCCTTTCCATAGACAGCGGGGCGTGGGTGTTGTATATGTATGGGGCACTATATTCCATCAAACAAACCTTTCTGACCAGCAGCGCGCAACTTCCACGCCTCGGGTATTTCGCGTGTGTAATCACAATCAGGATACCGCGCGCACCCTAGAAACTGGTGCCCTGAGTGTCGATTTGTTCTCACGATCAATTTGCTCTGAATATCACACTCAGGACAATCAATATCGGTTTCTGTGTTGTTTTCAATATTCACGACAAGCCTCCATCAAATAAACCTTTCAGTCCAACGGTGTACATCACAGGACGGCGTTTTGTATTGGTACTGATTTTACCTGTGATGTTAGTATGAATTTATGCACCGTTACCCCGCGGCGTGAGCCGTTCCTGTGCATGTGGGGTTGGGGTGCCGTATAGTTGATTGATGCGTTCGCACTCTTTATCGGCAAGTTCTGCACTTCTGTAAGGGCCAGCTTCCATAATGGCCCTTACTTTAGGATTATTGGATGCCCAATAAACGTACCAACCATCCAATAAATACGAATATTCGACAAAATATTTAGCTGACATCTTCACACCATTCTGGCACATCGTCAAACGCCATTGTTTCGCCGCATTGAGCGCATTGGGATACGCCTTCGTAATCATCCGGCTCGTAGTATGTGCCTGGGTATCGTTTCCATTCTGTTTTGACTTCTGGGTGCCGGCAATTGCTACCACATTTTCCGCTGCTCATGCGATGCGGGAATGGATAAGCCGGACAATTACATGTTTTTTGTTTCGCCATAATTTACCTTCGCTTAGGCAACCCAACTAGGTGATATGCGGAATGTACGGGGCGCTAGATTCCATATAAACCTGCCAGTCTCATCACGTCGTCATCTGTCTCCACGATGTTATATGAACATCCAGACGCCTCTATCGTTTTCTTTGCCCTGTGCTCTGCTGGCGTCAACTTCCACTTCCTTTCTGGATTTTTGACTTCGACAATGTGAGTGCCTGTTCTCGGAAAACACGCCACAAGATCAAAGCCTGCGTGTTTTCCCATAATAACGAAACACCCGCCAATTGCTACTATAGTTTCCCTAATCGACGCCTCGTTGGCGTCCGGGTTTCTGTCGTTATACACTGTCACCTCCCGCTTTTAGCACCAATAAGACGCTCATAAAAACTTTTTCGCATTATGACTCCTTTGCCAGAAAAGTGGCGGTCTAACGGTTTGCGTCAATTGCCGCCGTTTTCATCTAATTCGCCACTGTCAAAAAGTGACGACTGAATGGGAATTTTGCCGCTTTCGCCTACGCCATAGGCGGTCAATTGCACGCTTTTGTTAGAAGGCGTAAAGTCTTCTGGCTCTAAAACGAACATAGCAACCCAACGCCCTGTACCTGGACCCTTCGAGCCATCTTCGATTGCGTGCCATTTCACGTCTTTCAAATTTCGCACTTCTGCACCAGCTTCCAAAAGCATGTGTACCCATTTATCAATCGGGTAAACTAAAACAACACGCTTTCCTTTTTGGTACTCTTCGATTGCTTTTCTAGCCCAAGCCGTTGGACCCTTGCGTTTTCCATCGGAAGGATCCCGATAACTTCCAAATGGCGGGTTGACATAATTTGATTGACCCCACTCTGCACGCAAGCCATCAAAATCATCTGGTTTTGGATATGGGCAAGGATCAAAATCGAACTCAAATTCTTTCCGCAGATCTTCAAGCATTTCAGGCGGTGTAAGCCAGTAATGTTTTCCATCTGCTTTGTTTCCGTTTTCAAATGACATGATTGTTTAGCCTTCTAACTAGTGATATGCGGAATGTACACCGCAATTTTAATGTTTATTTGCGCACTCAGCGTTTCTATGTGGCTCACAGAGAGCGACACCCTGAATGTACATTCATTATACGCACGACGCAACAGTAGTCAATAGGCAATCTATAGAAAAAACATAGAACAAATTGTAAAATATTTGAATTGCCTATTGACACGCGGTGCTCGGGCGAGTATTCTATAAACATGGTCACAGAAATCAAGTCCCCAGCCGCTCTGCCTAACACCTGGCTTCGCGCTGTAGCGTGCAAAACGCTCGAAGACGCGAAGATAGTCAGCAAGTCTGGCTATTGGTTAAAGCAGACAACGGGCGGGACCCTATTCATAGAGGTGAAATATGAAAGATGTGTTTGAAAAAGCATACCAGGCTCTCCCTGACGAAGACAAAAAAGAAATTGACTTTGTGGCCGAGAGCCTTGAAAAGAAGATGAAGATTATCCGAGGTAGAAATAACATCGGGTTTGGCAAAAAGCAAGCTCTTGAACTGGTGTCAACTGTCGCTGCCTTTGCGGACATGATTAATTATCTGGACACACTTTATAATGCTGGCGAGGCGGTTATTGATCTTCCAGAATGCCTTGCTGTTGACTACGAAATCTCGGACAAACGCGCCCATGCAATCGTCGAGTTTTGGGAGAAAATGCCGAAGATAAGCATCCCGAAAAATAAAAAGTGCGAAGTGCGCGGCACTGCCGCGTGGTTGGTTGGGAAATGATACGCTGGAGCAAACACCCAAAGGCACTGGCTGAAATCAAGAGACTCAAAGCAGAACTTGAAACAGAACTGGCGCGCGCAGAAGATGAGCAACTAGCATCATGCTGTGCAAAATGCGGGTCCGCTCCCGTGTGGGCGTGCCAGAAGTGTGACGAAGTACCAACTACACCAACGGTGCGTGAGGCGGACGCTGACGCACCGCCTACGCTTTAGTTAGCCCGCAAGGGCAAAGGAGAAGAAAAGAAATGTTCAGAAAAATATTTGAAAGTGCTACCGAGTTGTTCCAAAAAGCTGTTGATGCTGAAAATTCTGGAAATAATAATGAAGCCGCAAAACTGTACACTCAAGCTCATCAGCAGTATATTGAAGATGGCGATGATATAAGCGCAGCTATGTCATATATTTGCGCCAGCGACATTGACGAAGATGTTGCAGCGGGCTAACTATCGTTTGCAAAACTGACTGGCTAGAGGGCTGCGCTGTCGAAGGCTTGCGTTATGCGTAAGCTGCATAGTAGAGCAGCGCGGCTCTCCAGCCCGCCAGCAGTTGAAACTAATCGTTAGCCCGACAAGTCAGGAAAGGATGAGCAATGCTTTGGAAACATATTTACAACTCGAACAAAATGTTAGTTGGAAGTGACATCGGCGATGCCGTTGAACGTGCCATGAAAGCAGGTTACAACTTTGTTTCATTCAATGGGGTAATTTGGTTTATCTCGGAAGATGGCATAGCCCACGACACAGGCATCAAAGCGTCAGAGATTGCGGGCTAACTACCGCTTTCACGGTTGACGGGGCGGTATACCTGTCCGCCCCGCAAGTGAAGCTAAACGTTATACCGCTGTTTTGCTATCAGTGGTGAAAGGAAAATGTAATGTCGAGCAATTATGTAAGATGCAAAATATGTGATGAGTACGGATGGGAAAACTCCCATGTGTGCAATCCGCTTTGGAATGCGGTTTTATATGAATACAATGACGATACAAACCCCGATGATTGGTATGAAGCCCGCGGGAATGATCCAGAAGAAGCTGCCCTATATCTGGCAGATCGTCATTTCTCGGATTGGGATTTTCCAGACCAAATGGAAATATGGGTTAAGAAACCAGAAGATACTGAGTGGGTCAAGTTTGATATATCCGTTCAGGCTGTGCCAGAGTTCACTGCAAATCAAAAGGTGGCGGCATAACAAATCATGGGAGCCGACTCGCTGCGCTCACGGCTCCATTCAACCGTTGGGCGGGCTGTCCCGCAAGGAGAAAAAATGTCGCACTTTACGGCTTACGAAGTTGACAAGAGCGCAGACAACGAAAAAAGAACTCTGGTGGCAGTAGTTCGCGGTGAGTGGATAATAGTCGTTCCGTTTTACGGTCGCTATTATTGCCACGAAATGAGCGGATATGTTGTTGAGTTAGACGAAATCGAAATACTGTTTGCTCTGCCAAATGTTGAGCAGGTAATAGATTTAGAAGCCGCCCAACAACCGCTGCACTCTGACTTGGCTGTGCCACGCGGGTGTAAGGGCTGCGAACACACAATACTATTATGCTCAAGTTGCTTGCGTGAACATACCGCCAAGCAGGTGAGCTAGTCCGTTGCACCCATAACTCAGGTTAACCTGATTGCCTCTTGACACCGCGCCGAAAATATGTATAATGGAAGCTGTAAGACAGATGCGCGGGTAGGCTCCCGCTAAACAACAGCATCAGACGAGTGGCGATAGCAAAAAACCCTTTACGGTTTTTAGTAGGTGCTTAGGTTATACCGGTTAGCCGCTGGTGCAATCGAAGCCCACTCGTCACCTGAGCATCTACTAAAGTTCGCAAGGGGTTTTCTGTATCTAGGAGATAAACGATGATTGAATGGATTAGCATTGCAAAGCAGCCACCATTTGTTTAGAAAGGATAAGGAAATTACCAGCCGCCTTAGCTCAACTGGTAGAGCGACCGCCTTGTAAGCGGTAGGTTGTGAGTTCAAGTCTCACAGGTGGCTTTAGGTCATACAATTGGCTCGGAGTACCGCTAAAGGAGTGCGCGGCGGGAAAGCCATACATAGCAAGAATGAAGCCCTAACAAGGGTAAGGCGCAAAGCAAGCACTCAACCACTACGATTAAGATACCACCAGGAAGTACCCCGATGTCTCGAAAGAGAAGCTCCGATCAAAGCAGAGAGTGGCGGAGTTCTGTTCTACCCTAACCGAGTAGATGTAAGCAGAAAAGGTGGAGACTCGCAATCTTTAAACTTTCCAACGCTCCGCAAGCCTGACCAGCTTGATTTTCTCTCAAGTAGCATACTCTAACCAGATGTTACATACACTCTAATAGAGGTATTTGAAAGAAAAGAAGGAAGTTGCTATAGCCGCTATAGGAAAAATGTATTAATTTACAGAAACAAAGAACTTAAAAACTTGAGGCAATAGGTCTGCATAGACCAGAAAGAGAGGCAGAAATGACCGAAAAAGAGAAGTTTGGCTTAGCCCTTGTTATTTTATCTACAAACTCATCAAAATGGGAATCTGCGTTGTATTTTACGATTTATCTTGTGCTGTTTGCGATCGGTTTATTTCTGTTTTTTAGTGAATCTAATGGCACGCCAACAGCAAAATGCACACGATGTAGTAAGGAATTACAGCCAGATAATGAAATGTATTGCGGTACGTGTTGGCGGGCATAGACCAGAAAGAGAGATAAGATGCAACTAACATTTGAGAAGTTTAGCAAGATACCACGCCTAAACAAGACTTGTACAATCACAGAGAAAATAGACGGCACGAACGCGCAGATTGTTTTCGGAGAGGATGGCAACCTTATCGTTGGATCAAGAACGAGGGAGATATTCCCAAACGGTACTCATGGAAAGGGAAAGGGCTGTGACAATTACGGTTTTGCGAGGTGGGTTCACGACAACAGAGATAGACTGTTTGATTATTTAGGAGAAGGTCGGCACTATGGAGAGTGGGCTGGGCTTGGAATACAACGCGGATATGGTCTTTCCAGTAAACACTTCTTCTTGTTTAATACATTTAGGTTTGGAACTGACGAAAACCCTATTCCTGACAATCTTTTGGACGCAGGGTTATCTGTTGTGCCAATCTTATATAGTGGAGAGTTTAGCACAAACGCTATTCAAAACACTATGGAAATGCTCAGAAACTCAGGATCGTTTATCGCAGACTTTGATAATCCAGAGGGAATAATTGTACACCACGATGCCGCAAGGCAATACTTCAAAGTGACGTTTGAGTATGACGATGGTAAGTGGAAGAAGTAGCAAGGTAAGTAATTGCCGCAAGGCAGAGAGGTAGGAGATAATGGCAACTGACACCAGAAAGTTCAAGCAAGCGATCATCCCGATTTTGCAGGAATATATTTACGACCTTCCATCTTACGGCGGAGGCGGCAAGGATCACCCGCTGGTCGTCAGGTTAACCAGTGAACACATGCGCCTGAAACACGGGGCGCTGTACAACCAGGACGCGGAGAAGCGCATTGAAGAAACGCAAGACATGATCGACGAGGTAGAGAAGGCACTAGGCGTTGTTGACGCGATAGATTTAGGCGGTAACGGGAAGTGGGAAAAGGCAATCCGCTATCTTATCAAGATGAAGAAAGATAAAGGGTGGGAGTTCAAGGTTCTGTGGGCTTTTGTGAATAGCGAAGAAATGACGTACGAGGCTGGCCGCCTTAGTTACGGCAAGCTAATGAAAGACCCGTACAATGAACTGAAAGCGTGGATGCCAAGAGCGCACGCCACATCTAAAAAAGAAGTAGAAATAGACACTGGCGGCGGCGCATATGTCTAAGGACATCATTTACAGCCCCAGAGAGATTGGTCAAGCTGGTTACGATGCGGCACATAAAGCGGCGTCGGCAAAAAATCTAGGCATCGAACTTGATGTGCCCGGTACAGACATCAAAGATTATTTCGCTCCACTACTTCCCTGGGAGATATGCGCGATACAGGGACAAACTAGCAACGGTAAAAGCTATTTCAAGGACTGGTGGTTAAAAAGGATCGTCAAGCAGTTCAAAAAGAGCGGTCGCAATCAAATCATTGTAGACGTTCACCTCGAGGAAACAATAGAGGCAGTAGCTTTTGCTGAGTATGGCAGGCGATTAGGCGTTCGACCAGCAGACCTTGCAAGAGGTGAGTATACAAACTTTGACAAAATGCTCGGCATTATGACAGAAATGGATGGTATACCGATCTGGCATATCGGCGTAAGCGCAAAAGACGACGAAAACACACCGCAACTGACCCTTTCCAATATTTACAAAGCCATAAAGGCGCTGAAGTCTGGCGAAATTACGGGTAGCGAGTGGGACATAGGCGTTGTATCTGTTGACTATTTGCAAGCCCTTCCCATAGACAATGAAATAAAGAAAGCAAAACACGACGCTCAAAGGCGCTTACAGGTCACGTCTGATGTAAACAGGCTCAGAGCGATGACTGCGCATCTAGAGTGCCCAATCATTATCCCGCTGCAAGCAAAGCAAAAACTTGAGGGTAATTCAGAACCCTATTTCATACCTGGCACATATGATGGGTCAGAGACTATGAGTATCGCAACACGCTTTGATCGCATCTTGTCAATCTGGATGCCAAGCCAAACGCACCCGGAACTTATGGGCGAGAAAATATACTCAAAAGATGGTAGAAGTGTAGACGTGAAGGAAAATAATGCTTGGCTAAAAGTCAATAAACAAAGAGGCGGGTTGCCAAGCGGAAAATCATGGCAAATGAAGATAGACTTCAAAAATCATGAATACGAATCTATTTATGGAGGCATGAATGAAACCATATAATAAGGAAGCGTCGGATTTGCTGGACTATGCACTGCATAAAAGCGAGAGCGGATCAAGTCTGTGGGCGTGGATAAAAAGCGTCATCGAAAGCTGGATTTTCTCATGAGCGGCTATGATTTTGACACGATAAAAAGCGCATTCAATTTGCGCGATGAGGTGATTAGAGTTTTGGGGGCCCCGTCTCAACAGGCGCGCTCTTACAATATTCACCCATGCCCATTCCACGCAGAGCAAACAGAGGGTGCGTTCCACGTCTATGATGAAAACTACTACTGTTTTTCATGTGGAGAGGGTGGCGACGTTTTAGACTGGTTCGCATGGGCAAAAAACAGAAGCCTCGCAGAGATCATGAAAGAGCATAAACTAGACCTCACACCTGAGCAGCTTGTAGAGCGAAAGCAGGAAATCGTCGCAATCAAACTCGAGGCGAAACAGAAAGCTGACGCAGAATATCAGGACGCGCTTAATAAATTGTGGCGAACTGAGGCTTGGATAAAATACCACGACAACCTGAACGCAGAACGTCGGCAACTGTGGCGAAAAAGAGGCGTGCCGGACGTATGGCAAAACCTATGGCAACTCGGATATGCGGAGAACTTTTACTACACATCCAATGTCGGAAGAGCTATAAGCGACACAATGACAATCCCTCTAATTTCTGTTGGTGGACAAGTTAACAATGTTCGTCACAGGCTTTTGAACGCAATTGACGGCGACAAATACAGACCAGAGTTTGCAGGATTACGCGCTCATCCGTTCATATGTGACACAGACACAGAAAAGGCAGAAAATATTATTGTTTGCGAGGGTGAAATCAAAGCAATGGTCACGTACATCACGCTAGACACCCCCGGATGGCAGGTGGTTGGCATCCCGTCAAAAAGCATGATGAACAAAACTATAGAGGGGCTTTCTGATAGGGAAAATGTAGTCGTAATTCCAGACCCTGACGGCGTTGAAGATGTGCTAGAAGTATCTAGCCGAGCACATGCGCGGGTTCTATCTGTCCCCGTGAAAATAGATGATCTTATTATCGAGTATGGACTTGGCAAGGACTGGCTTGAAAGCTCAATAAGACAAGCGAGGGTTTACTAAAATGACACTAAAAGAGCAACTAGACGCAGGCGAGACGGTCAAGGTCGGCAGGTTAACCTGTCGCAAGATCGGCACCGAATACGTTATAATCAACAAGCGGAAGCCAGTAATGAGAACAGAAGATTATGCCGTTTTTATTGATTACTGGGAAGATTTGGTAGGTTTTCAAGAATCTATCAAGCGAAAGGAATAAAAATGGACATGACATGGCAAGAATTCAAGGACGCTGTAGACAAGCAACTAGAGGAAAAAGGAATATCTCCAGACACAGAGATATGGTATATAGATATTGCGTTCCCGTCGAAAGACGATTTTGAACAAGGACGTCTTGAAGCCTCTGTTTACGAAAACTGTGGAATTTATATTTAGCGGCAGTGAGCAAAGGCAAAGATCATGCCAAGACAACAGCGGTATTAGCAGGAATAAGCATGGCTGTCTGTTACAAATTCGATATAACACAGTGGCACACGGTCGGCATCTTTAGCGGACTGTTGCTAACGCCTGACTTGGATGTTGACAAGGGTTGCATTGCGAACCACATCATAAGATCAACTCCTGTTGTTGGGGAGCCGCTGGAGTGGTTGTGGTCTAGGTACTGGATGCCATATTCTGCCTTTGCAAAGCACAGAGGCATCTTGTCTCACTCGATCATTGTATCGTCGATTGTAAGATTGTGTTACGCCTTTTGGTGGATGGCGCTTATACCAGGCACGCGGTTTTACTACTCGTTCGCAGTCGGTCTCATGATCTCTGACGCGGCGCACATCCTCATGGATATGTGGAGCGAATTTGTAGACGGTTTTAGGCTGTACAAAAACAGCAGAAAGAAAGGGTAATATGTGTCGATTTGAAAGATTAAAATTGCGGTGTACATTCCGCATATCACATAGTTAGATTGGCCTCGGAGAAATAATGGCACTTTGCAAACCAACGCCCAATACAATCATAAACGGGGATTGCGCCCTCGTGCTAAAAGAGTTTGAGCCTGAGTGCATTGATCTTACCGTTACCAGTCCGCCTTATGACAATCTGCGAGATTATGAAGGCTATCACTTTGACTTTGAAGCCATAGCATATCAGTTATTCAGAGTAACCAAGCAAGGCGGGGTGGTTGTGTGGGTGGTTGGGGATGAGACAATAAATGGCAGCGAAAGCGGTAATAGTTTCAAGCAAGCTCTTTATTTCATGGAAATAGGTTTCAATTTACACGATACTATGATTTATGAAAAAGATAGCTTGAATATGCCATGCTCAAATAGATATTACCAGGTGCAAGAATATATGTTTGTTTTTAGTAAAGGTGGTCCAAAAGCGGCAAATCTTTTACAAACGAAAACCAAGCATCGTGGCAACAATCATTCATCAACCACAAGGCAGGCAGATGGAAGTCTAGTTAATCATAAATACGAAACAGGAAAGGCATATAGAAATCGCGGTAATGTTTGGCGCTATGGCGCAGGGTATATGAAAACGACAAATGATAAATATGCTTATGAACATCCTGCAATGTATCCAGAGCAACTAGCAAAGGATCATATCTTATCCTGGAGCAATCCAGGTGATTTAGTTCTCGATCCTATGTGCGGTAGTGGCACAACTTTGAAGATGGCAAAGCAATCAGGTCGCAATTATATTGGAATTGATACGTCAGAGAAGTATTGCAAATTGTCTCAAAAAAGAGTAGAGCGGGCGCAAACCCCTTTACTGCTAGAGTTTGGGCAATCTAACAAAAGCGTGCAGCCGACTGGTGGTACTGTGCGCCAAAATGAGTTGTTTCCGAATGAATAGATTATCCCGTTTCGTTAGTCGGTTCTCACCACCAGCGGCTAACGCAAACCGTTGGGCGGCATGTCCGCAGAAGGAGAAAAGATGACTGATAAATGGGAAAAGAAAGATTACCTCCCGATAATAAAAGATACCGCAGAAGCTATAGCTGTGGCGCAGACAGCAAATATTATGAGCGATTATGATGCTTGGGCTAAAGGGAGTGAGCTAGATTTATGGCTTGAGAGAGCTGCGAAATCATTGCTTCGAATCTTGAAGGATGACAACGAAGCCGCCCAACAACGCGTTAAGCGGACTGGCTATGTAGCCTCGACATCCGACGAAGAAAAGTGTTCAGGATGTAACGAGTACGATTGCAGGTGCGCGGATTACGCCGCCATCAGCTTACGCTAACCGGTTCGGCAGATACGAAAGTAAACAAAAGCCCCGCTCAATACGAGTGGGGCTTTGCGCTCCAGTAGCGGAGCATTGGCGGCGAGGGTGCTAAAGATCAATACCTTCTTTCGTTACAAACCGCAACACAATATTCACGGCAGCTACGATAACGCCGATGATTTCAACGGTGTTCTGGGATGGCTCAAAGCTGGCGTATCCAAACACACCAGCGACAGCAACCAAGCCAGCCAGCACATTGAACCAGAATGTTTTGCTTTCATAAAACTTTTTCATTATATATTCCTTTTCTTTTATAGATTCACAAGGCATCGAGCGGAATTGCACCGCCTTATGGTCAAAGCCATATTTGATATTGTCCCGTCGCGTTGTACATCGCCTGACTGATCTCGTCTCTGTCCGGGCTGCGATCCTTGTTGTCATTGCCACTGAAAACGTGGCTCTTATAGTTTTCATTATAGCACAAAAAAGGCTAGAGCCGCCAATGGCGGCTCCGATTGCTCCTTCTGCATCGTGGCAGTCGAGACTATTATTTGCATTATACCGCATAAATGACAATAAGACTGTTTCTTATTTGCACTTCCGTTGAATTTCCGTTTATGGAGAGAGTAGATTTTTTCTCTGCGCCGCGTCCAGCGTGCTTTGTCTCGTCCTTCCAGTGTGCCCACAGTTTTTCCATCGGCAACGATAGGTTTTGTAAGCATTGGCAGACGTAACCGCTTTCTTGTGTTCAAGTATATCGACGCCATGACCGCATACGGGGCAACGCACATCTTTCAGGTCGCCATAAAGATTGATGTTACCATTGTGCGACCACTTGCAAATATCAAGGTACAGCTTTTCTCCAAGTTCAATGTCGTGCCTGCAATACTCATCCATTTTTCTAAGAGCTTCAGGATCACCATTTTCGCACGCCTCCCACAGTTCCCAGCCAGTCTTGATTTTTTCGTCCCTTAGCTTCATTTGCCTGAGCAGAAAGTCCAAAGAGTTTGATGTCGCTCCAAAAACTTTGCGATGTTCTTTTAGCGTGTCAAACGTCTTGTACGGGAGGGGAGGTCTAAAGCCGTGCATTCTAAACCTGTAATTCATTTTCTTGATGTCAAAATTGTCCCCGTTGTGCGCTACAAGTATGTCGGCCTCGTTGAAAATATCCCAAAGGCTTTGACAAATACGCTTGTCATCTAGCGTATTGTTGTAGATGTTGCCAGACCTTTTCGCCTCTTGCGGCGTAAGAACATCTGACAACATCTCTTTTTTGCCGAGCCAGCGCCCAGCCCAAGAAATGACGAACCAGTCCCGAATGATGTTTTTATGCGGAATGTACCCGTTGACTTTTGGGCTAAAGTTCCTGAAAACGATCGTGCTTGTTTCTATGTCAAAAACAAAAACCTTTGCATCCGTGACAGTCTCTAGGCTTCCTTCTCGTTTCAGATCATTTATTTTAGACCTGATAGAATTTTTGGATCGTGAAAGACGTTTGGCGAGGGATTTTCTTGTTTCTGTACTGTCCCCGTGCAGGGTGACTTCGCTTTTTACTAAATCAACTTCGTCACCTGACCAAGTTTTTTTAGACATACCATAATTTTAGCACAAAAACAGCTTTATGGGACATAATACGGGTCAGCAATTTCGTTTACTTTCTCCAGCATGGAAAGCGGTATAAATACGTCCTTGTTCGCAATCAGCGGGATCAGGACGCGATCACCTGGCTCTGCTTGCGGGAATTGGACAATGGTATCGCCTGCCGATACTGCCTCAAAGTAGAGCCAGGGTTTCGTAATTAGCTCTTCGATAGGCATAGCGCCGCGCAAAGTCTCGACCTTCAGCATGTCGTCCACGACCTCGCCCTTCAGCGTAGCACCGCCACACACGCGCACTTTGTCAAACGACGGAAGAGGGCTGCCTGTGTTTTTGTTGTTAACAAAGTCGGCATATGGGCCGTGACGATCACAGTTGAAGCCCTTGCCATTGTTGAACGCCCGATGACACCAGTAAACTTTGGGGTACTGCTTTTTTGCCTTCGCCTCGTCGTATTGTGTCATCCCGAAAGTCAAAAGGTCAAAACACATCCACTGTATGGCCTTTGTCATCTTGACTACGTGCGTATCAAGAACTACGACCTCTGGAAATCCGTTGCGGTCTGTACCGCTTTCCTTCGCAAGCCAGAACGAGCCTTGCTCCTGATCGTGCTTGACCCGCCAAAATACCTGCTCTTCTTTTGGCTCTTCGACTGGCTCCTCTTCTGGCTCTTCGACCAGCTCATCCGGCAGGTTAGCCAGAGAGACAAGTTCATTCCCGCTAAATGTGCCGTAGATCCACGCAGAAATCTTGTACATCGTGTCGCCGTGTTCGCTGAGCGTATCATCTTCGATGTTTACGGTCACGCCTTTGCGAAGGCTTCCGATAGCATGTCCATCAGTCTCGCCGCGCACTCGCAAATCATCTATCAGCACTTTACCAGTTCTGACCTCTGGAGCGTCCTCGACAGGCTCTTCGGTGGGTTCTTCTGCGCCCCAGAACCAATCCAAGTTATTTCCGATGTGCTTGTTCAGGTCAATCCCCTTGCTTTCTACGCCATAGGACAACCCATCACCTGTTTCTGTGTATTGCCAAAGAGAAATCTTGTCCCAAGCTCCAGGAATTTTCAGCTTATCGGCACTTGTACCGTACCACGCAAGCCAAAGCGGGTGACTGGCGAAGTACGCTTGTGTAGCATTGTCAATTGTTCCAGTGTGTTCTTGCCAATAGTAATATCCAGTGTATATGACGATATGGTTTTTCTTCTCTGGAATGTGCCGCTTCACATACTCAATAAAGGCATACCATTTTTTCCACCCAGACCATGCGCCGCCGTATTTCTCTTCAAGATCAACAAATAGAGGGCCTTCCCCAAAATCACCGTTCAGGGCTGCCGCCCACTTACGAGCCTGCGCTTCAGGCTCAACGCGACTGTCGTAGTACCAATAAGAGCCACGCTTCAGCCCGGCTGCCTTAGCTTCGCGCCAGTTGTACTCGAAGTCTGGGTCAATCCACGTGTTTTGACCCGCGCGGATAATAACATGTTCTGTTTTCTCGCGCATCTTGGAAAAATCAATTTGTTGCGGGGTTTCGTCGTCGTCTTGATAAAAACTAACGTCTGGGTAAATAATGTCCATTTCTTCTCCTATGGGGTAATTGACTGGTTAACCAGAGCGATCCACGCAATAACACCAGCAATGACAAAGCGCACAAGGTCTGGGAGCAGGTGCTTTTTAGTCCATTCCCAAGCGTCTTGTTTCTTCTTTTCTTCGCCCAAAACATGTTTGTTCAGCGCCTCGTGTAGCTCTATCAAATAGTCCCACTGGTCAAATGACGTTTCTGCCATTTTTACCAGAATATGCCGAGACTGCGCCGCCGTGATGGGGTGTCCATTCAGTTCTTTTATCTCTGTGTAAAGTTCTTGTACCCTGCGCGGGTACTGATCTGTTTTGGGTACGATGCTCATTGTTTGCCTCGCGCAAATAAAATTATAGACCGCACCCGCCATACCGCAAGCAAGGCACGATGTTAGGGGCTGCGTAAACCACAACAAAAACAAATACTACAAAAACTAACCTTTTCATTATATCTCCTTTTCTTAAAGCCATATTATAGGCAAAAAACCGCCTTTTGGTTTTAGTGATATGCCAAGTCTGGCACCCGTTGGTGTCCAGCCTGCCGTGTCTGACGGGGAAGCTCCAGCGGCATCACCACAATAACAGCGCCTATTGTTTGCGCTTGCGGCTTGTCGCTGAGTAAGGCTAGACGCTGACGGGGCTGTGGCCGAAAAGTGCCCGCCAGCATAATACACCCTGTCGTCATCACCAGATGTCACAGTGATTGTGGTTGCTGAAGAGTTGGTTGTTGCGCTTCCTCTGAACGGGTCGCCTATATTGCAATCCTTGTATTGCGCAACCGTGACGCTATATTCTCCATACTGGTTGCTAACTGAAATACTCAGCGTATTTGTGCCCACGGATGGGCTCTTTAGATAATATACTTGCAGCGTACCCGCACTGCCCAGCAATGTCATTGCTGCGCCGTCGTAAGTTATTGCGGTGATAGATCCGCTGTTTGTGTACTTTGCGACAAAAAGAATGCTATTTTCTTGGTCTGAGACAGTAAAGTTATTGTTATACGTTACAAGGTTGCTTGCAAGGGTGTAACTAGCCCCAGTAACATAACTTGGTGCAGTTGCCATTACGTTCTCCTAAGCTGGCTCAAATTGCAGCATAATATTTGCGCCCTTTGCGCCAGTGCCTGCTACATCACAGTCTATTCGTAGTTGATCCCCTGCGCTAACGTCATCATTTGCGGTATTGATTACCGCAGCGGTTGCGGCTGTCTCGCTTGTCTTTTCGTTTGCATCTATGGTTAATTTTGTAGAAAGCATATCAACGGCGGCAGTCACGTTACGTATCTGAAATGTTGGAATGCCGGATGTGCTAGCCGTGTTCAATGACGCACTGACGCCTGTCAGTATCCAGCCATCCATATGGGTCGGAATGGTCAAGTTGATTCCACCAATGCCATTCTGAACAGAAATAGCAGTGTCATTGTTTGTTACTGGTATCTCCGCTATTTTTGGCACTGCCGTGTCGTACAGATAGTTTGCATTATCTCGCAAATACGTATTGAGGTCAGACGCAGGCACCAACTCGCCAGTAGTCCACGTTTTAGGGGTTGTCCAAGCCATTATTTCTTATCCTTTGCCGCTTTTTTATTGTTCTTTTGCGGCTTGTGCCAAGGTTGCTTTTTGTTTTCTGCATCTAACTCTTCTATTGGCTCGAAATCCCAATTTCTTGGGCTGTGCAAAGCGCCATTCATGTAAACCTTTTCCGGGCGCTCACTCATGATCTTTTCTATCTTCTCTTTTTCTTCTGGGAAGACTGGAATATACAGACGGTCAGCGCATTTGCTCTCGATTGTAGCAATTGCCTGATCTACATCAACACCGTGTAGTGGGTGATAAATTTTGCCATTCCCGTTTGTGATGGCAAAAACAATCTCTTTCAGCATTTTGAAGTCGCCAATATCATTACAGTCTTGATTGCCGCACAAAACAGGCATACCAGGGTAGGCGCGTTCTGCCCCGTTGCAGCACGGCATGTCTACAATCCAGCGGTCAGCATTTAATCTTGTTTTGATTTCCATAGCTAAAATCCTAAATAAGTTGTCTCGCCTATTTCGCTAAGACCTTCGATCCCCAAAAACCAGAACTCACCGCCTGTCGCTGGAGCTAATGCCCACGTAACAGTTAGAACGCCGTTAAAATAGCGATACTCAACACCATTTACAAAATACTCGTCATTGGTTGCCGTAAGGCTTTCGATAATGGCAACCCTGTCGCCAACATCTACATTGAGAGCATATCCCATTAGGGTTTCGTTGTAATTTGCAACAAAGACAACCTGCTCGATTTTGTTTTTTGGCGCTCCATACACGTCTTGAAGGTGGTCTCCAAAGTCCTTGCCCTTGTTCGGATCATCCTGATATGGCATATCGTATGTCAGCACATAATCGCCATAAATTGCTTGCGCTGTTTCGTCTTCAATAAGGTATTCAACAGGGTCATACATAAAAAGGCCGTCACCGCGCAACTGGAACAAGTTGATATACATCGTGCTTGACCCATCGTTAGTTAGCTCAACTTTTGCGGTATTCGCGCCAAAAGTCACGGTGATGCCCAAGTCTCCATTCATGTCATTGCCCGATCCGCTTGTTGAGCTGGCCTTGTAGTCTGTGTCCGCAACAGGCGTAACGTGGTTTTCAGTCCCGGTTAACCTGCGGCCTGAACCGCTTGGGTCTGTATACCGTGCGACAAATTCCATCGTGCCGCCTGGCGTGATTTCTAATTCTCGCTGCGCTGTATAAAGCGTAATGCCGTCATCAACTTCTACTGGGTAAGTCACGGTCTTTATAGTAGTTTTCACATCTTTAGACGCACGCTTAACCCTGAGGTTGGTCATGGTGTCATTTAGAGTTGCGGATACTGTTGTATTTGACACTCTGCCGTGTCTGGACTGATAAACAAGCGTGTCATCACCATCCACAAAGATAGTTGAGAGTGACGATTGAGCCAGTTTTTGCATTACAGTTCTACCGCTTGTACTCTCGTCTCTTTCTGTATGCAGTGAACGCTCGTATGTGTCTGGGTCTGTGTCAAAATCCGTACTGGTTGGCACAATCGGTAACGCGTCTTTGAGCGTGGTAAGAACCTGATCTGGGCGCTTGTTCGCCTGTACAGCAAGCGTTTTGAGCTTGTAGTTAGACGGTATTATCATCCAGTCACTAACTGTAACGCTTGTCCTGCGATCCTTGTATATACCAAACTGAGGGTCTATTTCTGTCGCTAAACCAACCAACTTTGTTTTTGTTGTTGCACCTGACGCAAACTTTATTCTAACCTTTAAACCAATCTCAAACCCTGATCTCACATTAGCGTGACCCGGTGAGTAGTAACCAAGTTTTGCGCCGCTGTTTGTTGCAGAGTTGTTTAGTAGCAACCGCATATCACCAATGCCAGCGACGCGATCTGTCGGGCTATTCCCAAAAATGCCGCGCCGAACAATCAGCGGCGAAACATCCAGAACGTCCGCGCTAATATCTGTCCAGTCTACACCATTTAGCTTTGCCTCGACCGTGCGAGTTACGCTTGTCATTAGATAGACCCGGCCATTGCTTCCTGTACTGCTTCAGACATGGCGTTTTTGATGTCTGAGCGACTTGGGGAGCGTTCTGTGTTGGCGACGATTTGATCCAGTCGTGAAATCATGTCTCTATTACTGCGCTGTACCTCGATGGTCTGTTTCAATATCGCAGAACTTGTTTTGGTTGACGCGAGTAAAGCCTGTGCGCTTATAGAGCTTGTTTGCTCTGCCAGCCCAGACACAGAAGACACCAAGCCAGCGACAACCGTTTCTGTACTATTCGCCACCGATTCAGCCGCCGCGCTTGTTTCTGCGCTGCTTGACCCTGACGAAGACCTGCTTGTAAGAACAGGTAGCGGAGGTGGAGTTGTGTCACCCGCAGGAGGAGGCGCAACTACACCCGTTCCATAATCGCCTTCGCTTTCCAAAATGCCGCCAATATATCGCGTTGGCACATTGCCAAGCAAGCCGCTTTTCATGATTGCTTCTGATTCTTTGTTGCTGTAGACATACCCTCGTGGACTTACTAATTCTGCATACGGCGTCCAGCCACCACCAGGCGAGTCTCCTACAAGCGTCCAACCGCGAGAGTTTAGAGCACCACCAGAGTAATTATTCGTCAAAAAGCCTTCCAGATCACTCCCCTTCATCTTTGTGCCTTCAAAGCCGCCGCCCGCAAGCAGCCCGGAACCGCCGTACCCCTGATAGTGCATCCTTATCCAAGCGTCGGCTGTCATGCCATCCAGTCTGGTAATGTTTTTGATAAGTTGGTCAACCATCATATTGTATTGATGGGTTGTGATTACGCCCTCTTCTTTTTGGTCGCGCAGCTTTTCAAGAGCCTGAATACCAACGATAGAACCTTCGTCAATAAGCCCCATTGTCCGCATGAACTCTAGCTGAGCTTCTTCGTCAGCGCCTGCGCGTTTCATCGCGGCTAGTTCCCACTCTGCCACAAATCGAGCGTTCTTTTTCTGCAAGCTCTCCAGACTTTCTTCAAGCTCGCGCACCTCGTCTGAGTTGTCGCCGTATACAGACCGCGCCTCTTCAAGCTGCTTATTAAGTTTCGCCTGCTCCTCTGTTGTTCTGGCGATATGGTCTGTCCATCTCTGACCGCTCTCTACAAGTGTGCCTGTATAGTTGGCTTGCTCGATAAGTGCGTTTGTTGCTGTCGCTGCACTGGCTGCATAATTAAGCATAGCCCTGTCTGAGCTTTCAACCGTGCTTAGTACACCTTGCATTTGCTCAACATTGCCCGCTATTACGCGCTTCCCAACGAAATCCCAAACGCTGCCGCTTTCAGAAACAGTCTTCAGCAAGTCCGCGCCCATGTCTGCAAAGCGACTTAGAACGGGAGCAGAGAGCTTTCCTGCTTCAAACTTCAGATTAGAAAGCTCGCTCTCGATAGACCCTATTTGCTCTCTATATTCTTTTACTATGGCTACATCTTGGCTTGTAAATAGTTCAGGAGTGTTCTCAACTGCATCGGCGTATTCATCAACAACTTCCTTCGTAGCGTAAAGGGCAACGCTTGCAGCCGTTGCGCCTGCGCTGAACACAGACATAGCCTTCCCGAAAACTTCAAACGTGTTGTTTGCATTTGAGATTTTCTTTGGAGTTTTAGAAATTTCACTGTTTAGTCCACTAGCGGCAGCCTTTAGCTCGCCAGTGTCTTTTTTAACGCTGTCAAATCTCTTTAGAAGGTCATCAGCAGAGTTTGCGCTGCCGTCGAAGGCTTTGTTTATTTCTCTTCCTGTATCACGCGCCGCATCCCCTGTATCTGCCAACGACCTTTTAGTCTCTTTTAGAGACTTATCAATTTTGCTTGTATCTGCGCCAATTGTTGCATAAAGCGAGGCTATTCTTTGGCTCATTTTTTTACCAGTAGGCTATTTTTTGATTTTGCCCGCGCGTCCTCTATCTGAAGGTAATCATGCAGGTCGCTCATACTCAGCGCGTCTACATATTCCAGCGACCAGCCCGTTTTTTCCACGAGCCACCAGCGCCAATATTCTGTCGGGAGACTACCAGAACCAATCAGACCTAAGTAGACGCGCCTTGAGAGTTTGGGTCATCAAGAGGGCGGTTGGACAAGGTGATTATTGTGTCCATTATCAGACGGAAATCATCCCGCAATAAATCAGGGATGGCTTCCTCTTTTATCCCGGTCAATCTGGCGATCACCGCGTCGGTGTCTTTGTCTGGTGTCTGTGGCTTCCAAAAATCGCGCCACTCTTTGATCTTCAGCGTTGACACGTCAACAGTGACTTTTTCGCCAGTTGACAGGGTAATGTCTTTAGTTGCTCCCATTTATAAAACCTTTCTAGTAGGTCGTGCGTGAATATGTACCGTTTCCGGTGAAGTTAACAGAGAACTCGACTACATCAGAATAGGGGATGCTTACGTTTGCGCCGCCGGCGAAGGCACCGACGACATATTTACGATA
>Ga0208795_1000365_pt1 | contig 22341 bp, 24 predicted proteins | sample CB_VirMetaG_6_FD_184541 | JGI IMG/M metagenome (GOLD analysis project Ga0208795, IMG submission 184541) | Freshwater to marine saline gradient viral communities from Chesapeake Bay - CB_1508_2 Viral MetaG (SPAdes) (version 4) | ecosystem: Environmental > Aquatic > Marine > Coastal | place: USA... | reverse complement strand
TAGAGTATCGCAGAAGACATTAAAGCGTTATAAACTCTAATCTAAACTCTTAATCGTTAATCTAAACTCTAAATATGGACGCCGCCTCATCGATGACTTGGTCTGAGCGTGTTAAGTATCTTATTGAGAAGGGGGTTAAGGGTATTGAGGTATTCGCCGACCTAACCGATGAAGATATTATTAAGCACCCATTTTTCGAGATGTTGAATAGTCTATGGCAGCAGACATATTCAGCACCTAAGAAGACCGCTAAGAAGCATATACTAAGTGAGGAGGAGAAGGAGAAGATGAGGAGAGATAAGATTAATGAGGTATATGGTGGATTATCTACTACTAAGAATAAGAAAATTGTAGAGGATATTAAGAAGGATTTTGGTAATATTATTGGTGAAGAGGGTGTTAAGAGTATCGATAAGAAGGCACTAAACATCGGTCTTGAAGCACTCTATAAGATTTTAAGTGAGATTAAGGCAGAAGCACCTAAGGCAACTAAGACCCTCGCTAATGGTAGAGTAGTCGCTAATCATAATGGATATGAGAGAGAGGAGAGTGAATTGGTAAGGGATGAGAGTGGTAAGATTAAGAAGGTGGTGGTAGAATGGCCTAAGAAGGGGAGGCAGACGTGTGTAGTAGCACCTACTAATGGTGATGAGAAAATGACTAAGGGATGGAGTTTTGAGGGGATGGAGGACTTAAAGTCAATAGACCCAGTTAAGGCAGGGACTAATCAGATTTTCATTAAGAAGATGATGTTTAGCACCGACCCTAAGCATATTGAGGGGAGATGTAAGTGTATCGCCGCTCTTAATAAGAAAATACAATTATTCGCTTATGATGAGATTTATGATGAGGAGAAGGATGTTATAAGATATGAGAGACACCTTATTAAGAACCCACCGATTTTCGCTTGTAATGCCCCTATTTTTGAGAATGGTGTGTGTAAGAGGCATAATAAGGGTGTAAGACCGAGGGATTGGACTGAGGAGGATTTTGGTGAGTGGAGGTGTATTAAGATTAATGTTTAAAAATCGCAATTTATAAGGTGATTGAGGGTATTAAGATATAAAAAAATCTAAAAAAATTTAGACAAAATCCCTGTCTGTATAAGGGTAAGTTTATAAAAAAATACTCAAAATCCCTGTCTGTATAAGAGTATATTTTATAAAAATATAATGAGATATAAAAAAAAATCTTAAAAAAAATAGAGATAGTAGAATTTAATAAGATATAATCCTCTGTCTGTATAAGGTTCAATTCAACCCAACATCAAGAAGGGTTAGAATGAACCCACTTCTTTATTATGTAAAATGAGAAAATGAACTATCTATATCAAACTCACTAGGTAATTCCGGTAGTGGTTCTCCATATATCTCAGTAATGTAAGTTTTTATTTGGGGGTCTATACACTTCTTACAATTCTCAACCCCTCTTTTAGTATAATATATATCTCTACATTTTTGAGTAGTTTGATAGTGTATCTTAATATTCTCTTTTAACATACCAGTATCACATATAGGACATATAGCATACTTATCCGGGAATTGCTCTGCTAATATCCTATATTGTTGTTGAGAGTGTTGATTTCTACCTTTATACTTCCTTTTACTCTTTTTAGAGTATTCTTCAATCTTAATAAATAATTTAGTATTATATAAGTCTTTTAATGTATCATATAGACATAGATAAACTCCTTCATCCATCTTATCACTATTATTATCTAATAGACTACTCATTTGTTCCATAAAGGTCATTAATTCCTCACATTCATTAACATTAAAAACATTCGTATTAACTCTTTTAATAACACTCATTTTATAATATATATTAAATTATCTTTATATATTATTCGTCAAATAACATACTTAATAAACATACTTTATACTTAATAGTCTTACCCCCCAATCCACTTACGGATAGGGGTTTTTTGGGTAAGAAAGGTTGGGTATAAGACATTAAACACTTAATAGTCCTACACCCCCCAATCCACTTACGGATAGGGGGTTTTTTGGGTAAGAAAGATTAAGATAGTCATATAGTATAAGGCAAAAAACATATATAAAGATTAAATAAAGATAATATATATAAAACGCCGAAAAAAATAAGTTTAATTATATAATATATTATAAGATATATATATATGAGTATTAGAAACCAAAACGGCACTATAAGTTTAAGTTATAAGAATTCTATTAAGGAGCAACTTAAATTCTTAACCAAAAGAGTTAAGAAAGCAGATAAGAATTACTCTAATATAGCAGACTTAACAAAGAAAGCAACTGAATTATCTAAGGGTAAGAATAAAGAAGAGAGAGATAAGATAAGAGACCAGTTAAAAAGGGAAATAGATATAAGAAAGAAAGAGAGAGATAATGCCTATAAAGCAGAAGATTTATTTAAGAAAAAAACCAGCGATAAACTTAAATCTGCTAATGTAGGGTTTTTAATATCTAAAAGTAATAATCCCTTCCTATTTGACTTATTTACAAAAGAAGGTAGAAATAACTACATTAAGAATGCTAAGGACGCTATGGAGAAAAACTTTTTAGAAAGTGGAGTTAAAAAAATAGATACTAAATTAGAAAGATTAGCACAATCTATTAAAGATAAGAGAAATAGAAGGATATTAAAACAGATTAATATTAAGAAGAAAACTTTTACGGAGGTTGCTAATGGTGTTAAGGTAGATTATATCTTTGACTTTGAGGATTTTAATAATGACCCATCATTAATTAACCAAATGGTAGTGAATGTAAGAAGAGTAATTGATAATACTAAATATCTACACCCTAACGCCAAATTCCAAATAAGAATGAGTAGTGAAGAAGACCCTAATACTGATAGATATGCTTTTAGTCTTCCTCGCTTTGAGAATTATACTACTAATGAAGCATTAGATATATTAGGAGATAAACTAGAAAGAGCATTAGAAGAATATGATGAAGAAGAAGATGAAAGATTTAACTTTATAACAATAAGTATAAGTTTTCTAATAGAACCTAATATAATTATGGGTAGTGGAGGTCATAAGACATTACAAATGGCGAATGATATATGGTATATTAAAGGCACTACATCTAAATCTAACTGCTTTTATAGGTCAATAGCATTTATAAGAATATTAGAAGACTTAAATAATAAAGTGGAAGAAGCAGAAAAATTATTAGGTGAAGATGAAACCCTATTAATAAATAAAATAAACGATAGAGCAAAAACCATTAAGAATAGATTAAAAGATATTGAAAATATAAGTAGAAAAACTACTACCGAAGATGATATACAAAAATGGGTAGATAAAAACTATAATGGTGGAGGTAGAGGTTCTAATAACAAATGTGAAGTAGTAATTTATAATTCTGTTTTCTGTAAGGTTAAAACAATTAGACCTAATGGATATACAAAAGGTAAATTAAAAACTTATGAGGTTTGGATTATTAATCACCACTTCATACCACTAATAAGATGGAGTGATATATCTAATATAAAAGAGATATGTTTAAGAAAAATAAATATTGATAAGAAAAAAGAAGAAGAAAAAGATAATACTAATGAGTTAATAGATAAGAAAATTGCTTATGAGATAGAAAATATGGATGATTTCTATGAGTGGGTAAAAAATACTTATGATATTAGTGAGTTTAAAACTAAAACCGAAGAAAATAAGTATATTGGTTGGTATAAACATACATTTAAGAATGATACTAATAAAGTAAGAAGACAAATAAATCCTATGATTAATAAGATTGCTACTTATGACTTTGAAGCAACCCCTAATGGGAATAATAATGTATTTATAACATATAGAGCATCAATATCTTATAATGTATTAGATGAAGAAGATAATTTTATTAAGATAGAAACTAAAACCTTTGGAGGTAAGGGGTGTATTGAGAAACTTATGATGTGGTTATATCATAATAGAAAAATGTTAAGTGGATATACACTATACGCTCATAACGCCGGTAAGTTTGATTTACTACTAATATTAGGTGAATATCTATTACAAAATGATAATTATTGGAAAATAGATACAGAGAGTTTAATAGTATTAAATGGTGCTTATCTAAATCTTATTATATTTAATGAAGATGAAGAAGGGACTTATACATTAGGATTAAGAGATAGTTATAGATTACTCCCAGCATCATTAGATAAATTATGTAAGGAGTTTAATGTAGAACATAAGAAATTAAGTGGTTCAGTAGATTTTAATGAGATGAATATATCTAATTGTTTTGGTGGATATGTTAAAGATAAAAAAGTATTTAGTAGTGATTTATTTAGATTAGAATTAGGTAATTATGTCTATTGTAATTGGGATACTATTGGACTATTAGAAGTAATGAATAAGTTTAAAAATGAAGTATATGAGAATATGGGGGGTATTAATATTACTAATTGTCTAACTGGTGCTTCATTAAGTAAGAAAAATTACTTTCTATCCTATTATGATAGTAAGAGTATGCCTATCTATTCTATGTGTGAGGAGTTTGATACATTTTGTAGAAATGGATATTATGGAGGTAGAAATGAGGCATTCTATATAGGAGAATATAATAAAAAGTTATACTATAATGATTTTACCTCATTATATCCGGATGTAGGTAGAAATAGATTACCTTATGGAAAACCCAGTAGAATTCCAAAAGAGCAAATAGATAGATGGAATTATAGATATAAAAATAAGAAGTGTAATAACCCTCTTTTAGGTATAGTTAAAGTTCTTGCTAAAACTAAAAATAAAGACTTATTACCTCTTCACGCTATTAAGAAAGATAGTAAATTACTATTCCCTATTTTTGAGAAACCTACTGAGATATATTTATGGTATAATGAATTACTATATGGTATGTCATTAGACCAGTATGAGTATGAATTATTAGATGGTATTATATTTGGAGAACCTCGTAAGGGTATTAAAAAGAGTGAAAAAGAGACATTTTGGAAAAATGGTGTATTAAGCAACTTCTTTAATGACGCCTTTGAGAAAAAAGGTAAGGCAAAAGCAGAAGGGAAATTAGCACTCGCTCAATGTTATAAGATTGTTGCTAATAGTGGATATGGTTTTTGGGGTCTTAATGCTCGTGGTGATAATAATGAAGGTAGAGATGGTATGGAGATATTAAAGACTGATGATAGTAGTTTTTGGGAGTTATTAGATAAGGGGTTTGTTAGTAATGCTAATAAAGTAGGTAAATATACCTTAGTAAGAACTTCTAAACCTATGCCTATTAAAGATTTTAATGTTGCTATTGCTACTGCGATATGTAGTGAGGCAAGAATTAAGATACATAAGTTTATGAGTGCTATTAAGAAAGTAGGTAATATACTCTATTGCGATACTGATAGTTGTATAAGTGATGTAGATATGACTAAATATCCTAATATAATGAGTGAATTTTGTTGGGATGGTAATGGAGATGATTTAGGTAGTATGAAAAATGAAGCAGTAGAAAAATTAGAAAAATATTTTAATGATAAGGTAATGAAAGAAAATCCATTATTAGATGAAGTATTAGATAAACCTATTATTAAGAAAAAAGTTAAGGAACATATGAAAAAACAATTAGAATTAGATAAAGGTGATTATTATTTTGATAAGGGTATAATTGCTGGGTGTAAGCAATACTGCTTACATAAGACTACATATGACGGAGGGCATATTGAGGCATCTGCTTCTAAGGGTGTATGTAGAAAATTAAATTATAGTGATTTCCACCACTTATTATATGGTAGTAAAATGGAAGAACAAAAACAATATGAGGAATTAATTAAGAAAGAAAAACCGGATTGGATTGCTCCAGAAGGATTTAGACTATATGAAAGACAATTCCAATTTAGAAGTAGTTTAATAAGTCATATTGAAGGTGATATGGAGATTGTTAAGACACCAGTAGATAAAGCAATGAGAATTAACTATCTAAAAGGTTTATGTCAAGGTAGTAAATTAATAGATGGTGTAAATAATAAGGGGTTTGTAAGTCCATTAATCATACCCTAAGGTCTGCTTCGCTCATATAGTTTTATAGATAGTTAAATACTTATATATCCCTTTGGGTTTTGTAATCTTATGATAATAATTAGATACATCATAAATATTGCTATTAGTTATATATGCTACTTCTTTTAATGTATTACATTCTATATTCTTATAGAATTTTTTTTTCTCAATATCATAATATATTTGGACTATCCAAAGACTATTTGTTCTCGCCATATCGCAGATACTTTTAGTTATATATATTAAGATATATAAAAATTTTTAATTATAAACGATAGAAAAATATATATCTATAAGTATAAAAAGAATGCCTAGTGAGATGTTAAAAAAAGCGGTAAGTGATGGACTAATTACTCAAAAGCAGTATGATAAACTACCGGAGAAATTACTAAATGCTATTGTTGCTTCTAAACAGAATAAGCAAAGCACCCCTAGCGGTAAGAGTAATAGCACTAAAAAAAAGAAAAAGACTACCAAAAAGAAAAAATAAATTACTTATAATATAATAAGATGGCGAGAGGAGGTTATAAAGCACCGGATAGTAAAAAATTACCCAAAGGGACTAAGTGTTTTATGAAGTTTAATTCCAAAGGCACACCATATAGAGTTTGTAAAGATAAAAAAGAATTAGAATTTGAGAATAAAAGAGCAAAAGATAATAGAAAGAAAGTTGATATGTTAGAGAAAAGAAAGAAAGAGAATAAAAAATTAGAGTTAGATATACTAAAAAAGAAAGCAGAATTAAAAAAACTTAATAAAGAACTTTCTAAAAAAAAATCTTAAAAATTATATAGACTGACTAATGAGTAAAATTATGTCCCATAATTTACAATCTGCGATGAGTATTAGTGAAGAAAAACTTAATGATTTAGAAGTTAAAAAAACCTCTTTCGGTGTAGATAAAAAAGACCCCTCAATACCTAAACCTCTCCCTAGGACTTATAATCATTTCTTATTGATTACTGCTAAACCTCGGCAAGGCAAGACTACTCTTATGTATTCCTTATTAACTTTTAGAAAGTCTCCTTATTATAGGAAGTTTGATAAGGTATATGTATTTTCGCCCAGTTTAGCAACTTCAAAAGACAATAGATTAAAGAGTATAGCGGAAGACCAAAAGTATATGGAGATGACTGAGGAAAATTTACAAAAAGTATATGATGAGATAGAAGGTAGTGGTGAGCGTATTTTAATCTTAGCGGATGATGTAGTAAATGATGTTAAGAAGAATGTAGGTGTTGCTAATCTCTTATCAAAAATGATGATGAATAGGAGACATATATGCGGTGCTAGTGAAGATGGAGAAGGATGTGGATTAAGTATGTGGATGACTACGCAAGTATTTAATAAGTTGCCTAGACCTCTTAGAGCAACAGCAGATTATCATATTATCTTTAAAACAACAAATAAGAAAGAATTAGATACTATTTATGATGAGATAGTTTTATTACCTAGGGAAACATTTGACGCTATGAATAAGTATGTATTTACTGATAAGCATAATTTTATACTTATTGATACTAATGAGAGATATGATAGAATGTATCATAAGAATTTAGATAAAAGATTAATATTTAATGGATTAGAAGGAGAACCCACTATACCATTAGAGCGTTAGTCTTTGTAATTTGACTATATATGTCTTTGAGTAAAGATTGAGGTATTGCGTATCTTTCGCATAGAGTTAATTTATCTATACTGGTTTTAGCAGCACAACTACCTTTTTTTAATGATAATTTTACATTACTGAAAAAATCAGTAGGTTTTTTTCTTTTATCCTTATATAAACAATAATAAGTTAATTCACGATGGTATTTTGGTAGTTTCTTCATATAAGGAGAACGCCACATACTGCCGTGTGGATTTTCTATTACCCATTTTAATTTAGGATTTTTTCTTAAAAAATACCTAATAATCTCAATAGTTTTATTAAGTATTATATCACCCATTACAGCACTCGGTGCTAATGGTTTCATAGTTTCTACATTTCTTACACGAGGTGCGACCCTATGTTTTGTATCTTTTGTAAGCGCCATATTGGTAAAAGAAGAGCAAGGAGGAGATGCCCATATAAAATCTGGGGTAGGTATTTTCTTATAATCCCATTTAAGTATATCTGTAAGAATATCTGGATTATATTTCTCTTCATTATCTACACTTATTACTTTTCCGTTAAATGCCTTACCAGCACTACCAGTCCCTTTAAAAAGTTCTAACAATAACTTCACCATTTATTATATCTATATATAATAAATATGAGTGAAAATAATGTTATTTTAGAAATAGATAAGATGTCAATAGACCAATTTGCCGGAGCAGTAGTATTAATACTAGGTGCTGTTGGTAGTTTATTATTAGTTATATGGCAGAGCAGATGTGCTTGCCGTTGTAGGATAGGATGTAGTGATAAATGCTATATCTTTGACTGCTCTAGAGACCCACCCCCAATAGATAATGATAAGAATAAAAAAAAAGATAAAGATAAAGATAAAGATAAAGATAAAGATAAAGATAATGATAAAGATAAAGATAAATTAGTTAAAGTTGAAAGTGCTGAAACTATTAAATCTTCCAATTCTAGTGAGAATTTAATACCTTAAACGATAAAAATTAAGTGCGTTCTATCTACGAAAAAAAAATATACGAAGATAGTAAAATGAGTAGTAGCGATGAAGAAACTATAACTAGGGTTAAAAAACCTCTTAGTGAAGCGAGATTAAAAGCAATAGAAAAAATGAAAGAAGGTAGGAAAAAACAATTAGAGCAAATGAAGAAAGATAAAGAGAATAAAAAAGAGACTATTAAAACCATTAAGTCTAAACAAAAATCTAAATTAATTGATGAGAGCAGTATGTTAAATAAACTAAGTATGGAAGAATTAGATAAATTAAAAGATATGGCGCTTAATAATAAACCTATTGTAGTAGAACCTATTGAAGAAACTATTGAAGAACCTACACCTACACCTAAACCTAAACCCAATAAGAAGGGGGGTTCGCGGACCGACTTCCGCGAAGCGCGAGGAGGTGCCGTTGTTAAGAGTAAAAAAGCAAAGAAAGAAGAATTAAGTGATAGTGAAGATGAAGAGATTATAGTTAATACTCATAACTCTCGTAGGAAACAAAGAAAACCTAAGAAAAGAGTAGTAATTAATAACTATTATGATGATGATGATGAAGATGATGATGAAGATGAAGAAGTAGTAAATAATTTCTACTCAAAGAAAGCTAAATCAACCTCCTCGCGCTTCGCGGAAGTCGGTCCGCGAACCCCTAAAAAAATAATTAAAAAAGTAGCAAGAAAACCTAATACCGAGGTAGTAGAAGATGAAGATGATGAAGAAGAAGATGAGGAAGTAAATTATCAATTAAGTTTTAATAATTCTAAAAATATAATGAGTGGTATAAGTTTTAGATAAAAATATATTATAAGTTATAAATGAGTGAAATAAATTATATTCCCCCTATAAGTGAGAATTGTTCTAAGCAGAGCAACCCTAGCGGTAAGCATTTTGTAATAGATATAGATTTTTTAGATAATATAGCGTGTTGTATAGCAGAAAACATACCTACTGAATACCACAAAAAGTTTTTAATAGAACTAAAAGAATATCTTAAATGCGCCAATTTTACTTATTTATCTAGTGAAAGTGATAGTGAAAATCTAAGTGAAGATAGTGGCGATGAATTAATTAATGAAGAAATAGAAGTATCTATTGATGAGAATGGGTTTTACTCAATAAAAGATTTAGATATTAAAGATTGTAATAGGGTTGGAAAAGAAGAAAAAAAATCTAATTAATATTAATTATGAGTGTTGAAAACAATAATGTTAGGACTATTGATGGTCTTAATACTATAAGTTGTGATGTTATAAATATAGTTGAAAGTATAGAAATTAATGGAGATAATGGTGAGAATAACCAAATTATATTAAGTGATGGGACGAGAATTAGATGGGGGAGTATTAGTGATTTAATACAAACTCTAAGTGTATCAGCACCCTTACAATTTACTACTGGTGTAGGATATAATGGGTCAATAGCAAGGACAATAGAAATACCTAACTATTCCATATCAAATGATAAGTTAATATCTTCAACCATAAGTGGTGTAGCATTAGGTAGTGAATTAGCAAATCTTAATGTATCTTCTCCATTATCTTTTAGTGGTTCTCCACCTAATAATTATAATGGAGGTTCAACAAAAACTATACAAATATCTAATGGAGCAATTAGTAATCTTAAACTACAAAATAGCACTATTAGTGGAATATCATTAGGAGATGATTTACCTAATTTATATTTTGGTAATGGTTTATCTGCTATTGATGGGTCTGCTTCCCCAGCAGTCTCTTATAATGGTAGTGAGTTTATAGGATTATCATTAGATTTAGATGGTTCTACTTTATCATTAGGAGTGAATGGATTAAAACTTACTTATAATACTATTAGTGGTATAGCATTAGGAAGTAATTTAGCAGACTTACAATTATACTATGGATTACAATTTCTTAGTGGTTCTTCTTATAATGGGGGAACTGCTAGAACTCTTAATATTCACCTTAAAAGTGGCGGTGGTCTAACTGCTGATGGAACTGGTATTTACTTAACAGAGAATACTATTAGCGGTGTATCCTTAGGAGATGATTTAGAAGACTTAACTGCTGGTGAAGGATTAGAGATGAATACTGGGACTACTTATAATGGGGCAACTGCTAAGACTATTAGTTTATCTCCACCTTATAAAACTATTAGTGATAGAGTAAGTTATGAAGATACTGGTGTTGGTGTTGAGAGATGGTTATATACTTTTAACGCTGGGGATTGGAGACCTAATGATGATAGCACTTATTACAATATTCATATTGAGGATGATAGTGCCTCATTAATGGGTAGAGCGAAAACTGGTCTATCTTCATTAGAAGCAGTAGCAATCCTACAAATCCCTTATGGTTGGGGTTTAGGTAAAGTATATGTAGATTGTAGAGATAGTTTAGGAGTTAATTTGACTAGGAGTTGTTATTTCTATAAGATTTATAATTGGGGTGGGACTGGTTCAACATATTTAGGATTTGCTAATACTAATAGTGAAACTAGTTTTTCATCTTCTTATGGGACTGGTAGTAGTCAATATTCTTTATTGATTAAAGTAATGCTTAGTGCTACAACAGACCATTTAGGAGGTGGATATATTACTCTTACTGCTCCTTCTTAACGATAGTCTTGCTCTGCTTACCGATAAGGATGCTTTGCTTAGAAAAATACTTTTGACAACAACTTTCTTTACCTAAGGTCTGCTCTGCTTTATCTGCTTTATCTTCTTCTTCTTCTTCATCCAAAGACAGCATTATAGGTAATTCTATTATATTCTTAATAAATTCTACTGAGACATACGCCATTTGGTAATACTCATTACATCCTCTATCACACCTACCACCTCTTCCAATAGTAAATTGAGTAGGGTTATAATACCAATAAAAAATCCCATCATCACAATTAAAAATAAATACTATTTGTTTAGTATCACTATCTATTTTTTCTATTTTTGAATAATTAACCATTAAACTATTATATTTATTATGAGGTATTCTTCTACTTTTTATTTCTATTAAGTATTTATCATTCTCAAAATCATAAGGTTCATATTTAGTTAATTTATTTAATTCTCCAAAATATCTTTCTAATATAGGTTTAATCCTATCTTCTTCACTTAGTCCAAATTGTAAGTCTTTATGATATTGGGGGTTATTTTCAATTATCTTATTTTTTCCAAAAGTATCCATTTTACTTATAATATATATAATATTTTAAAAATCTTAACGCACCTTAGAAAATTAAAAAATCTACTTATATATTAAATGAGTGATAAGCGAAGGGTTAATGCTTCTAAGTTAAGTAGAAAACTATTTTCTAAACCACCACAAATAGAAAGTGTTATTAAACAACCTTTAAAAAAGTATAATATTAGTAAGGATAAATTAGGTGATGTAAAAGAATTTAAACCTTTAAGAAGTGATATAGCACCTTATAAATTAAGAGAAGGTGAAGATATTATGTCTAGGAATTTATATATAGACTCTATTGAAAAAGGAGTAAATGAAAAACCACCTAATATGGATGTAATAATCCATCATCAGCACTACCGAGGGGGAGGGTGGAGAGAACCTAAAACTTATGATTATAGTGATTTAAGACACTATAAACAAAGACAAATAGACTTAGGTATAAGAGATGAAAAAGTAGAAGAACAATATGGAGTAACTCGAAGGGGTTTTTATTATCATAGTTTAGATGTAAAAAAATCTAATTTAAAAGAGGGTGATTTTGAAGATTATAAAAGAATGATGTTAAGTAGTGATGCTAAGTTGCCTTTTAGTATTACTAGTGATAAGAGAAATGAATTAGCAAGAGAATTAGAAAGTAAAAAGGATAAAATGACTAGGGCGCAATTAAGAAAATTAGGTAGAGTTATTAGAAGTGGTAAGACCGGACCTATAAGAGCAGAGCGTAAGACAAAAAAAAAGTTTGGATATACTACTCCATTAGAGAGTTTTAGAAGACCCTTAGCAGAAGGATTAAAAGACCAATTTAAGATATGGAATTATTATATGCCTTTAAAAGACCCTAAACAATTAGTCGCTAGTATTTATGGATATAAACCCGAACTAAGAGGTATAAGAGACCCTCGCACTAGTGGGGGAAGACTAATAGGAACTAGGAGAATAGATAGTAGAACTATGGATAGAAGTAAGCAATATAAATCAGCAAGAGACGAAGCACTTATTCAAATGAGAATTAATGAAACTACTGGTGTTAAAGATGCTAAGGCAAAAGCAGAGAAAGAGATAAAAGAAATAAGAATTAGTGAGGCACAAAAAGCACTTAATCTTAAACTACAAAAAGAAACTGCTGAGAAAACTGCTGAGGCATTAAAAGCGAAAAATGCTGGATTAACACACTCTTATAATGTAAATGTAAGAAATCAAACTGCCTCAACACTATTAGGAAGTAATCCGGAGGAATTAAATAAGTTATTGAAGTTGGGTGGTGGATTATCTCTTATTAAAACTATGATTAGAAAAGGTGAAATAGGTGATGTATCTACAATAAGTCTATTAAATGTCTCAGCAAAACAAAAAGAGAATTTAGTAAGATTATTTAATGAAGGAGGTGAATATATAGAGGGTCAAGAGTATTTTTTTAGGACTTTGGATGATTTTGGAAGAACTATAACTAAACGAGGATATTTAAATAAAGGAGGTGATAGAAAAGATAATTTAGAACTTATGTATATAAGACCTAATGAAGATGGAACAACTACTACTGAGAGATATTTAGTCCCCAAAGTTAATATTATAAAACCGGATGATTATACTTCTACAACTAGTAGTGGGAAAAGACAAAAACCTATTGGAGAAAGAGTATTAAGTGATGCTGAATTAGATTTATTTAAGGGTGAAGGTGTCCCAATTCAAAAACAAAGAAGTTTAGTAGTAGAAAGAGGTGCTGGATTAGATGCTCCTTCTCCTTTCGCAAGTAGAAGTATATTAGAAGGATTAGAAAGAGGTTTAACTGAAAGTGAAAGTGGAGGTGAAGTTGCCGAATTAACACAAAAAGAGTTTGAAGAAAAAAGTAAGCAATTAGAAGAACTAGCAAGAAGGAGATTTGAGGAATTAGAGTTTCAACGGAGAGGTGGAGATGTAGATATAGGAGCAGTAGGTAGTTCCAGTTCTTCTTCTAGTGAGGAAGAAGATTTAGGTAGTTATTTTAGTATAGAGAATATTAGTAGAGGATTACAAAGAAGTTTATTAGCAGATGCCGAAAGAGAACAATTAGATATACAATTAGACGCTGTATTAGAAGGTGAAGCAGATGAAATAGCAAGACAATTGGGAGATATAAGAGAACCCGAACCTCAACCCGAACTAAGAAGAATAGAAGAAGAAGAAGAAGAAGAAGAAGAACCATTAAGACAATCAGCAGAATTAGGACAATCAGCAGAAGTAGAACCATTAAGACAATCAGCAGAAGTAGAACCATTAGGACAATCAGCAGAAGTTCGCGGACCTACTTCCGCGAAGCGCGAGGAGGTAGAACCTAAACCTAAGCAAAGCAACCCTAGCGGTAAGAAAGTATTAACTATTAATGAAGAGGTAGATGCTACATTCTCACCACAACAAAAAACATTAGGATATGAAAAACCACCTAATATAATTCCTATTGGATGGACTGGTGAAGAAACTATACCGGAAGAAGTTATAAAAACTAATTGGGATATGAGAGGAGGTGGATTAAGAGAAAGATTAGAAACTACACAAAAAGTTCCAGAGGGTTATGTAGCAATTTATTCAACTACACACGGAGATTTTAAAGGTGGTAAAACAAATGTCTTATTAGTAAATGAAAGTGATATATACTATTTAGTAAGGGGTATAAGAGGTTTAAAATATCCTAATGATAATGGTTTTTTAAGACCTATTCCAGATAAATCCTTAAAAGATTTTTATAAGAAATCTATTACAACTATAAGAAATGGTAAGATAAAATTAGAGTTTAATAATAAGCAATTATTAAGAGCATTTGGTCTTTTAGAACTTCCTAATGTAGTTGGTTCTTCCGCAGAAGTTTAGTTTTTTGAGAAAATTATTTCTAATAATTTACAACCTTCGGTGAGTTTTTTCGTTTAGATTTAAAAAATAATATATAAGTTATAACATAAAGTAATCTGCGATAATAAATGGTTGATATAGAAAAAATGGTAAGTGATAAAATTGCTTCTAAATTAGATAAAATGATAGATTATGATGAAATAAGTAGAGTATGTAGAAATCTAACTATTGAAGGTGAAAATGAAAGAATTAAGAGAAAAAATATGCTTAATCAATTTGATAGATTAAAAGTCCAAAAAGAATATAATGAGAAAGTTATGGACTTATTACATCCTAACCAAAGACCTTCTATTGTAGGTATTATGAAAGATGCTGACCCTCGCAAAGAGTATGAATTTGTCCGATTTGATAAAATAGAAACTAAACACCCAATAGAATATATAGAAGCGTCTGCTATTGATTACACTATTAAGAATGTTGATAAAGAAAATTGTAAATTGAAAGAAGATATGCCGGTGTCTTTTTTAGCAATAAAAGAGGGAGATATTGAGACTGGTAAAATGTGGTATAAGAATTATGACCCTAAATTACCGGATGAGTTATGCGAATTGATGGCGAGACATAATTGGGGTGATTTAAAGTATATGAATAAGAAATCTATTAAGAGAGATACTAAGAAATTAGCAAAGAAAGGTAAAGATGTAGGAGTTGAATATGGATTATGTGTTAAAAAAGCAGATAAAAATAAACCATTTATAGTTAGTTTTGATTAAAAAAAAATACTTATAATATATAATAACATAAAGTATCTGCGATAATGGGATTAAGTAGTATTGCTAAGAAAGTTGCGAGTAATATATACTCTATTGGTAAAAAAGTTGTTAAAGGAGGTATAGTATTAGGTGGAATAGGTATAGGTGCTTTACACCATTTAGGTAAAAAAGAAATTGCTAAGGAAGCAGTAAGAACTGCTGAAATAGAAAAGAGAAATGAAGATACTAAAAAGATGATGGAAGATGCTGAGAAAGCAAAACCCAATTATAATCCATTTATGAAGAAGGTAGATGGAACTTATGCTAGTGTTGATGAGGTAGTTAAAAAAGATAGTGGTATTGAGAGAAAAGATAGTAAAGATAAAGTAGTAGGAGGTGTTATAGATGTTGGTAAGGGTGTTGGTGATGTAGTAGGTGGCGTAGCTAAGGGTGTTGGTGGTGTAGGCAAAGTAGGATTAGGAGTTGTAGGAGGAACTTTGGGTGGAATTAAAAAAATTACACCTAATCCATTAAAGAAAAAAAATCCTTAATAATATATAACTATGGGAGATATTGATGTAGAACCAGAGAGAATTATAGAAGAAGAAACTAAACCTAAAAAGACTATTCATATAGATATGATGAGTGGTGATGAATTAATCCAAAAAGAAATAGAAATAATGAGGAATAAATCTACTTATGGAAGATATGGATATAATGAGGCAAAAGAACTCGCTTCTATACAAAGAAGGTTATATGGAAGTCCTAAGATAAATCTACCTACTAAACCTATGACCCCTTTTGAATATTCTAAAAGTATGGAGAGATATGCTCCTATTTTTCCTAGAAGTAAGAGTAGGGCATATAATATGGAGGTATTAGGTAAAACTAATACTGAATATGCTAAGAGGTTTGATAGGAATAAAAATAGAAAGCACCGAACTAGGAAAAAAAATAAAAGTAAAGATAAAGAATGAGTAATAATAAGTTGAAAGATATAGTTAGTGTTGATATTAAAAAAACTACTAAACCTAATAAGAAGATGGTTGCCGAATTTAAGAATAAAAAAGGAGAAGTAGTTAAATCTACTTATTTTGGTGCTAAGGGTTATAGCGACTATACTTTACATAAGGATAAAGATAGGCGTGAAAGATATAGAATAAGACATAAAAAAGATGTTGAAGGAGTGAAAGATTTTACTACTGCCGGACATTTAAGTATGGATGTATTATGGGGTGAAAGTAGTAATCTAAAAACTGCTATAAAAGATTATAAGAAAAAAAATAATCTTAAATAAAATATAATCTAAGTAAAAGTAAATGAGTTATTCTCTTACTACTAATACACCTCCACCAGTTATTATACATTTAGATAGTAGATTTGCTACTAACTATTTAGAAACAGATGTAAATGGGAAACCTAAAAGCACTAATTATACCTATACTTTAAAAGAACCTATGGTAGTTCCCGACCATATGAACTTATTAATATCTCTACATACCGCAACAATACCTTACACTTTCTATAATGTTAGGAGTGGGGTTAATAATAAGATAAGTTATGTTATAGGTGGTGTTAGAACTACTTTTGAATTAGATGAAGGTAATTATAGTGCTACTGGATTAGCAAGTGTTTTAAAAAACCAATTGGAATTAGAAGTAGGACTTACTGCTTTAATTGATTATAGTAGAGAAACTATGAAGTTTGGATTTACTATTACTGGGGTTGCTGATTTTAAGTTTGATATGACCTCTATTACTGATAATGGAGCAGAATTAATAGGTATGTATGAAACTGATGAGTTAATTATACCTATTGGAGTAAGAACATTAACACCTAGGGCAATTGATTTAAATGATAGCATACACGGATTATATATTAGACAAAATATCGCTACAAAAGGTTCTTTGGATAATGAGAGTGGTGTATTTACTAATATATTAGCAAGATTACCTATTACTACTAATGCTGGGGGTATAATATTTTTTACTCCTAGTAGCAATGACCACGAGACTATGGTTTCCGTCCCAGTTATTAATACAATAGGTATTAGATTAACTGATGATAGAAATAGAAGTATTGACCTTAACGGACACCATTTTCAAATGAGTATGAAATTATCTTATATCCATAAAGAAAAATTAAGAGATGCTCCACCTCGTAGATATGATGATGTAGATATTGATAGACCTATCGGTAAGCAGAGCGACCCTATCGGTAAGAAGAAGAAGAATAAAAATTAAATCATACTTATAACAATAAGAAAAATAAATCTATAATATTATAAATAAATATGAGTATAAGTTCTATTGCTAAAAAAATAGTGGGTAATGTTCCTAAATATTTAGGTGTAGGTAAAAAAGTCGCTAGTGGTATATCAACAATAGCACATAAAGTAGCTACTGGTGCTGCGGTAGGTGCTGCTGGTGCTACTGCTTTGGGATTAGCACCTATCGCTGCTGGATTAGGAGCGGTTGCTGGAACTGCTAAGGGTGTTGAGATGGGTGCTAATACTATTAGTGGTGGATTAGAAAAAGCAGAAAAACTAAGTGGTGCTTTAAGAAGTGGAATAGAAAGAGTTAAAACTGCTGAGAAAGAAGGTGGTATTATGGGTAAAGTAGATATGGGTAAGGCAGCGTTCGATACATTAAGAAGTGTAAGGTCTATAATTCGCTGATACCGAAGGTTGTGAATTATTACCAATAATTTCACTCATTAAGCAATAAAAATATTTTTTTACTTCGTTTAGTTTTTAAAAAATCTTATATATATATAAATATAAGAATGCCTCGTTATGTTGGAAGTAGTGATTATTATACTATTAGGATGGTTATACCTTATGATAGTTATGGAGTTGATAATAGGTTTCCTACTGCCCCTATGTATCAACATAAGGAAAGTTATAATGGAAGAAATAGAGTTTGGTTAAAATCAGTTAGATTAGGTGTTGATGATGCTAATGAATGGGAGGATAATAAAGCATATGACTTTATGGAAATAGAAGTGGATTTACCTAGTGAGAATATTTATAATGGATATATGGGTAATCCTAATAGTATGACTGGTGCTTCTACTCCTTATTTAGACAACGACCAATTCTCAAAAGCGACCTTTTGGTTTGCCCCTAAGATACACAGATTTAGAGATGATGACACCTTATACGCACATATAGGCGCTACATCCGGCACTTATGAGATTGCTGGTGGTGCCGGTCAGTTAAATAATGGTGATAAACTAACTACTGCTTATAGTGTTGCTGGTGTATCTACTTTATATTTAGGTGAAAGTAGGGATGGAGCAAAAGCACAAATTAAGTCTTATCAATTACATTATGAGAATGATTGTTTCTGTCCGGCAAAAGCAGTTGTAGTAGGACAATTATGGGGACAGCAGTTTTCAGTTAGACTTAACCAAAGACCTTTTAGAGATAATATGACTAATCTAAGAAGGACAGCGCAAGCAAAAGGAAATATCTATGTTGAGTTTGTAGTAGAACCATTACTAAATGAACCCCAAATAACTCATTTAAATCAAATGGACGAAAAGAATAGGATGAAATATTAGGTGAAGCAATTAATTTTAAAAATTAAATAAGATATAAAAAAAAAATATATATATTAAGTATAAATAAATATGGAAGGAAGTATGAGTGTATCAGCGCCTAACTCTGTTAATTATGGAGACCAACTACCTCTCGGTATTGAGGCAAGGTCTCAAAAAAGAATGTTTTTTCCTACTACTGGTGATGTCTATACACCGGATAGTAATACAATATGCCGTATAGATGTTAATTATGATGGATTATTAGATACTCAGCAATCCTACTTAGAATTTGACCTTACTAATACTAGTGTTAATACTTGCTCTTTTGATTTAGGACAACCTATCATCAAAAAACTTACTATAAGTAGTGGTGGTGTTGTTTTAGAAGAAATTCACGACTACAATTCATTAGTAGGTGGTGTTTTACTCCCAGCGCAAGCGGGGGCGCAAAATATCCATTATGAAGCAGCGAATAATAACGCTATTGACTTTGAAAGAGGTTTTAATAATATTGCTGGTGCTGCTGCTCCGTGTGCTACTACTTACGCGAATGGTGATAATACTGATGCTCCGGCTATTGCCGTGACTGGGGCAACTGACCCACCCACTCGCGGTGAGATTGTTGGAACTATGCTTAATGTAAGGAATTCGGTAGATACTGCTATTGATGGGACACTTACTACCTTTAATGGTAAGGTTGAGGCAGCAGTAACTGCTTCCGTAGTCGCTGGTGTTAATGCTGGTGGTGCTAATATTACTGGTAATTCTGCTCCTCTCTTCTACGCTGATTTTCAGAATGCCGATGCTGGTTCTGATGCTACTTCACGTAGGGGTCGTGCTGCGACTAATCAAACTTTTAAGCAACACTATAAACTAGTAAGTGGTCTATTAGATAATGACAAATACCTACCATTAGTCTTAATGAATGCTGGTATTACTATTGAGATTGAACTTGCCTCAGCAGTAGAAGCAATGGTAGGAACTGCCCCTAACTACCGAGTATCTAATGTTAGGTATGTATCCCACTTAATAGATTTAGAACGCTCTTTCTACGACAGATTAAGAATGGTTCAGCAATCCTCCGGAGGAGTATTACAAATCGCCGGACAATCTTTCCGCTCATTTAGGACTACTATTGATGCTTCACTTAATCAAGCGAATAATTGCCCCGCTCGTGTTAGAAGTATTAAATCCTTCTTCTTCTGTGCTAAACGCGCTCCTTCTGCTACTGAGTATGGTTTATCCTCATCCGGTAATCTTAACCTCACGCAGTTCCAACTTGCTATTGGTGCTACTCGCTACCCTCCTACTGCTAATGAGTGTGAAGTCCGTAATGGAACTAATAAAGTTGGTGCTTATACTGAATTAGTTAAAGCGTTTGGTAAAGTAGGTTCTAATATACATAGTGATTTAATGATGGGAACTAATGCCTATCCTCGTGAAGGTGCTGATACTCAATTTGTCAAAGGGCAAACTTGCTCTTTTGCGCCTTTTGGTATTGATTTAGAGGCATTTAGACACGAAATAGAAAATGGTATAGATACTTCTTCTCGTGCCTTACCTATTACCCTACATACAACCCACTCGGCAGACCCTCGTGGTGCTAATGGTAATTGTAATCAACTTCTTATGTATGTCCTATATGATAGTCTATTCTATATTAATATGGATGGTAGTGTATCTGTAAGCAATTAGATATATAGATACTAAGATAAAAAATATATATAAAGAAATGCCGAATAATATATATATATATATATAATTATATAATGAGACCTCTAAACTCTACAAATAAAAAAAAGAGATATAACCTAAAAGTAGTCTTAATGGGCGAAACTAAGTGTGATGAGGATTTTTGTAGTCTTGCCGAAATAAGTAAAAAATTAAATATCCCAGTTCATACTATTACTGATGTATATGAAGGAAGGCGATTAAGTTTTAATAGATTTAATAAGTGCGAATTTTTCCCTACTATATCTATAACTAAGAAAGATGATGATACAATAATTAATAGTTGTTAATATCTTCTAATTCTTCTTTATTTTTAGAGTAGAAATCTTTCATATTATTAAATGGTATATAATGTCTATCTAATACTTCTTTCTCTATATATTCTTTTTCTTTTTCGGTAGTATTTTCATTAAGTATATAGTTCCCCTCACTAATTCTATCTATACCGAATAATTTTTCTTTATGTTCTAAGGGTAATTCTAATTCCCTTATTTGTTTATCTTTTTGAATAATAGGAAATGAGATATTACTTATTAATTCTTTTAAATATTTAGATAATACATTTTCTTCATTTAAATACTTATTTAATCTATGTTGGAAATTAAGACTTACATAACTTAATGAATTATAAGATACTTTAAAATTTACTTTAAATAAGTCATTAATATAGTTTTCTATTTTTTTCCTATTAAAACTTACATTAAATATATAGTCATATCCTTTATTATGTTTATCTAAGACATAATTATTTACTACTCCATTATATAGAACTAAAAATCTATTACACTTCTCTTTTAATCTATTAATCTCTTTAACTCTATCAATATCTTTCTCATTAATGTCTTTTGTTTTATCCATTATTTCTTCTATCATATTAAGGCAACTTTCTTCTCCTTCATAGTTATTTTTTAATGTCTCATATTTTATCTTAAATTCATTTCTTTCTAATGTAGTTTTTACTAAATTTTTAACTACCCTTTTATAATTAATCTCTAACTTACTATCTATACTTAAATAACCAGTTCTACCCATTTCTTTAAAATCTTCTTCTAATAGTTTTTCCATATGTTCTAATACTTCTTCAATTGCCGTCTCATAATTATCTTTTTCTTCACATATATCTTCATACCTACAATAACTTACTACATCTTCTTCTTCAATAGCATAGTCTATTACTTTATTGAATAACTCACCAACGTCATTCTTTTTATCATAATATTCACTTATATTTTGACTAATATGTTCTATATATCCATCTCTTATATTCTCAACATAGTCTCCATTTTCTATATAATCACAAAATTCAGTTATTTTTTCACTTAAATCATCTTCATAAGTAAGAGTATTACCAATATAATCTTCATAGAAAGAATTAAAACTACTTTCCATTAAACTATGTCTTAAATCACATAGATTTTCATAATCCTTAGCAAAATATTCATACTTTTCGTGTATAGACATTTCTTTTAGTTTAAGTTTTTGTTTTTCTTCATAAAAGTCATCTGTTAATGATAAGATATACATTTTCTCAAACTTATTAATTTTATCTTCTCTATCTTTTCTATAATAAGTCCTTTTTCCCTCTAATTCTTTTATTTTTTCCTCATACCATAGATTTTTAAACTCTAATTCAGCGATTTTTTCGTTTAATTTAGAGATTTCAGTCATTTTATATTTTTTTATTTTGTTAATTTAATATTTTTTTAT
>Ga0208795_1000364_pt1 | contig 22345 bp, 48 predicted proteins | sample CB_VirMetaG_6_FD_184541 | JGI IMG/M metagenome (GOLD analysis project Ga0208795, IMG submission 184541) | Freshwater to marine saline gradient viral communities from Chesapeake Bay - CB_1508_2 Viral MetaG (SPAdes) (version 4) | ecosystem: Environmental > Aquatic > Marine > Coastal | place: USA... | reverse complement strand
ACTAGAACTAAAAATATTTTTTTTTTAATGGGGGGGAACAAACAATTTTCCCTAAAAAAAAAATATTCAGAAATCATCTATCGTAATGACCTCTCTTTGTCATTCCCCCCCGGCCAACCTATACTATCAATACTAACTCTGGCACTAACTAATACCCTATCTTTATAAAGTATCTATACTATCTACTATTTTAAAGCCTTTTAAGCAACTATTATTAATTCAATGTGTCCGGTGTTGCAAAACTTGTTAAGTTCTCTTAGAACACACCTTAGCCTACAATTCTTCACTTTTTTCAATCCATGTTAAAGCTTCTTGGCCATAGAACTGAAAAATAACTATTTTTATAAGTTGTTGTTCCCACTGTGTCTAGTTAACATCTTTTTGAGTTGCTAGATCGTTCATTAGTGCTTCTAGCTGTTTTTCGATTGGAGAGATGTCAACGCTATCTTTTCATTTAGGTCTTAGTTGATAGAAAGTATTTAATCTTTCTATTGCCACTAATAGTTGGGGGATTGTTCGTTCGTTCATTAACTATTGTATTTAGAATACAAAGATAATGATTTTATTTGGTAAGTGCAACTATTATATCATATTCTTAATGAAGTCAATGATATTTTTTACAGTAACATCCATAAGCCAGTAATCATAAGGATTATTTTCATCACCACCATCTACTAAATGACTAGAACCAAATTGATTATTTAATTTTGTTGCAAGTATATCTAAATCAGTTTGTTCTTGGCGATCTACTTCTTTTGGACTAACAATATCACCGATTCTTAATCCGTAATATCTTTTTAGGTCGTAATTTTTATCTTGGTTATCCATTATTATTTTTTAAAGTTAAATTGGTTATTCAATCCAAATTGATTTAATATTTAGGATTCTAAATACAAATTTGAGTTGTTGAACAAACTGATTAGGGTTGAACTCATTTTTAGTTTGTTCAAAAATAGCATTAGCCAATATTACTTCTTCTTTAGTAAAAAAGTTATATTGTTCAATTTCTCTAATAGAAGAGTAATAATACTCTATTTCACCCGCGCTGCATTTCATTTCAATGAATGGGTACTCATTTTTATTAAATTGAGTAAATGTAGCACAAATATTATGTGCATGATTCATTGTTAGGCTACTCTTGTCCATTAATTCCCATGCTTCGTTTTCTTTTTCTCTTAATAGAACTTCAGCGTGAAGAAGTTCTATTTGATATGGAGATAATGGCTGGGCAGCTTTTCTTATACCATAGTTGTTTTCAATTGTGGCTGTCTTTTCTTCTTCTGACAGGTTAAACCACCAATTTACTGCTTCTTTTCTGGTTAGATTATCCATTTGATTTATTGTTTTTATTGTTGATTAGTTATTACCTTACAAAGATATGCTTTATTATTGGTTTATGCAACTATTAACATCAATTAATTAATATTTTTTTGTGCGTTACCCTTTCAGGGTCAGGCTGTACATGGTTCGCTATTCGCTCATCCACTTCGCTGCGCTCCGGGACAATCCCATTCCCATCCCTAACGCCGCTAACACGCCAATGTGTCCAATAACGAACATAAACCAAATAATATTCGTTAAAACCCCTATGTGATAAATGGGAACTAAATCAAGAATAAACAAAATATTGTTCTGTCTCAGGTAGGAATAACTAAAAGTGAACTACAAATTTTTTGGTTTTACAAATTTAAGAAAATTGTTTCAAAAAACCAATTAATCTTTCACCATATAATATGTCAAACGGTTCTTGTTCATCAAATGAAAAATAATCACCGTTTTCAATAAAAGGTGGAATATTATCAACGCTCAAATAATCATATCTATTATAATTAATTGAATCTACTTTATTACCTAACATATCATACACGTGATCACCAACCTTTTTAAAAACGGTTTCATTTTTCTTAATAATAACTAATATTGCTTCGTTAATATTTGGAGTGCCACCAAAATGTGAATAAGACCAAGTTTCTGGATTATCGCTAAAAAATAATACACCTTCTACTTTATCTTCCGAATTATAATAATCATCATCCATATAATAACCATACCCTGTTGTACCTTTAACCACATCGCCAAAATCCGGTATTAATCCGGTATTTTTTATACTTTCTAAATTTTTAATACTAGAACCATGATATAGAAATGACTTTTTTGCTTTTGGTATTTTAATATTTGTCTGATCTTCATTCAAAAATTCACGAATGGTATTTGCAATAAATTTGCATTGTTCATTTAATGTGGCCATATATTTTATATATAAATATTTAAATAACTCACATAAACCAAGCATTAGGAACAAACCTTTTAATGCTTGCTTCCATTTCTTTAAAAGAATTCCATTTAATATAAATTGATTGGAGGTATGGGTTTATTTGATCTTTTCCCTCTACGTTAATCTTAATGTACATCTTCCCACTATCGTATCCAATAACTGGCGATATTATGATACATTTCTTTGATTGATCGTCAAAGATGCTTTCTAGCTCCGAAACAGTTATTAATCCTCTGTTAATGGCATCATCAATTGTAACAATTTCACTTTTCTTTATAAAATCCTTTTCATCAAATACTTCTGTTATTTGATCTTGCTCAAAAGATTTGAATCCTGCTGTGATAATATTTGATCGCAAATCACCACAATACATGTTAGCGGATTGATTGTACAAAATAACAAATTTAATTTCAGGGAAAACTTGCAAAATTAAGATTGTCTCTTTTTTGCCAGACATATAGTTATTACTCGAATAAACAATATTGTAGGTAGAACCTACTTTAAAATCTTCTTTAGTCATTTTATGAATTTTTTAGTACAATAGTAAAGATATTCTTTATTTTTTGTATGTACAAGTATTAGAGCAAATAAAAGATTTAACTTTCTTTCCTTCTATTTTACCATGAACGTCTGTAATTCGCTTTATCATGTCAGTAAACGATAAAGTGTCATTATAATATGGTCGTTCTCCCTTTTCAAGTTTTGTAAGAACAGAATTAACTTTTCTTATAATATCTGTTCTTGCTTCTTCAACCAGTGCTTCAATCATTTCATCATGTGTCATATCACAGATAGTTACATTATCTATGCAACTATCAAAGAAACAATATTTATCATCTGGTTGTTTAATAATTTGGTATCCCATTCTTGTAATATTAAATATTATTTAATTCGTTAACAATTATTTGTTTCATTTCTGCTTCTACTATCTCGTTATAGTTTGGCAATCCAAAACAATAAGAGTCATAGTCAGATGCACATGCATCTAAATATAATAGGATATTATCTAGCACAGCTGGAAAGTTGTCTTTTATAACATCTCCCAGCAATACTACATTTCCATTTTCATCGTAAAGTTTCATGTTAATATGTTTTTACTTCGTTATCTTTTTTATCTACTAGATACCATTGGATTTGTTCGCTTTTGAATTTAACCATAAATCCAACACGCCATTGAAATCCGTATGAAGTTCTTTTTTCTTCTATCCATTCATCACATTCTTTTTTTGATTTGAACCCCATCTCCATTTTAATTATATTGTTTATTCTCCAATGATATTTATTACCTTTCTGATAATATCCATAAGAACCAGAGATTTTTTCCTTATTCATATTTAATAATTAACATTCCCGATTAATATAAATTAATAGTGCGATAAAACAAATTAATATTCCAATTGCAAGTTTTAGTTCATGAGCAACCCAATGCCAGTAGTTTAGATTAATGTTAGACCATAACATTGCAATCATTGCAATAATTAACAGAAACCTAATTAGAGTACTCATAAAAAATGCTTTTCATCATAAAGTAACTCTCTATGATAAGTCAAAGATAATGATAAAAAATGAATTGTGCAAATATAAGTTGAAATAAATTACCAACGTCGAATTGCGTTAAGAATTTCTTCAGTGGTGAGTCTATCGTTAATTAGTTCTCTTACTGCCATTTCTTGCCTATCAGTGAAGATAGGTTCATTGGTGGAGATATTATCAATTTTATAATGGGCTTCCATTATTTTTTCTTCTCTTACAAATATTTCTATTTGTTTAAATAAATGATCTTGTTTCATAATTATTCGCCATAGCGGTCGTTAAGCTGTTGCTCAGTGAGTGAAATTAGACGTTTCATCCATTTGATTAGTACTTTATCATTGTTAAAAACAACATCATCAATGAACCATTCTTGAATGATTTCATCTTTGTATCTTGTTTCAAGCATCAATTTGATTACTGTTTTGTTCTCTTCTGTCCAGAACCCAACTTTGTCAGCTATGTCGTAATTATATTTTAGGAAATCCATTACAGTGTTAATTTATTTAAATCTTTAATAAAAGTATTGTAAATTCGAAGATCATGTTCAACAATCATACTCTCTTCAATTAAATCTTTTAAATCACAAGTAGTATCATTTTCTTTTTTCCCCTGATCAATTAATAAAGTAATTTTATCAATAGCGGCTTTATGTTTTAAAATGATTTGTTCGTACTTGTTTATTAATTCTTGTTTGTTCATAGTTTTAGTTCTTTAATGCCATCCAAATAAACAGCACAAATATTAGCAAGATCATTAACGTTTTCTGTGCTGGTTAGCGGATATTTTTTAATTATATTATTTCCTTTTTGTTCTTCTGTTAGTAAGAACATTGAAAAAGAAATTTCATGATTAAGCCCATAATGTTCTTCTATATATAGTTGGAACAAACTGATCAATACAAAAATTTTATCAGTTTGTTCTGAGACAAGTTTGGTGCCATTATATAGAATATACTCACTTAATGTTTTCATTAATTATGTATTTAACAAGAGGTATGCAGCATCCATGTTCCATCATGCTTATTGATTTGCATGACTCCTTTTTTAGAAGGATTACTATCTTGTGTATTATCTAGAAAGATGTAATCATCACTTCTCATGCTACTTAGAGATTGGCAATAATATTCTCCGGTTTCTATATTGTAATATTTGTTCCCTATGACGAAGATAACACTATTATCAACAATATAAGGTGTGTCATATAATTCAGCTATGAACTTCTCATTTCCTTGATGATCTAAGATGCACCAATTAAACCTAAGACCCTTTTTATTTTTAAACCCGTATTTCTCACGTTCTTTTGCGGTATACTTTACCTTTGTATGTTTAAGAAGAGTAAAGTATTTTTTGGTCAAGTCTCCTCCTATACCTCCTTTACGGTATAATCCATTGTTTACTAACTCGCCATTCATTGTAAGGTGAACAAAAATATCTTGGGTAGATATATTCCACTCTTTACAAAACTCATCACTTAAAGTGATTGGGCTAAGTTGTATTTTATTAAATGAATCCATTTCTTACTATTTTAATAGTTGTTGAATAATACAAAGATAATTAAAATAATTGATTTGTGCAACTATTTTTTATTTGTTTGTGCGTTACCCCTTTCAGGGGTCGGGCTTTTCGGGGTTCGCTATTCGCTCATCCCTGCGGGACTATCGCCACCTTTCAATCCCTAACGCTGCTATCGCATCTAGGTGTCCGATAATGAACATAAACCAAACAATATTTGTTAAAACCCTTAGGTAATTTATCTTCACTTTTAAGGGTTTTAACAAAATATTGTTTGGTTATTCTTCTTTGTTAATAAGTTCAAGCAAAAAAGCATGATCTTCTTCTCGACTATTATTTACAGTGTATTCACCACATACTCCCCAGCCGTCTGGTTGACCCTGAATATTAAGGTATCCGGCTTCTAGGTTTTTAACCCATACTTCACATGAAACTGTGATAGTCTGCCCCTCATCATCGTCTGGCCCATATAATGTTACCTGAGCATCACTACCATAAACCTCCTGCCATTCTTGCTCATCATCACGGTAAAAACTGTAAGTAAAATTGTATGCTTCATGTGCACCAGTGATCTGTTCAAACTCTTCGCGGGATAATGTTACTGTTTTCATAATAAATAATTTTTTAAAGGTTTTTAATTAAATTTGGAATCAAGAAACTTAATGTAATTTTTCAATTTACTGTTTTCATTTGATTCAATCATTTTCAAAATAGAATCAAAAACAGGAATTGTTTCATTAAGAATTGCAATTTCTATTTCATGTCTAAAGATAGAGAAAAAATCTCGCTCTTGCAAAAAACGAGAGAAAAATATTTTTCTATTTTTAGAAACCTCATGATAATAATCATTTAGCACTTGATATAACAATGTACATTCGTGTATATGCTTATCTATCATGTGTCCAAGAGTATTAATACGTGCTTGGATATGTGGGAAATAAACAATTGCTTCATCTATTTCATTAGTATAAATTAATTTTATCAATGCCAGATCATTAATATCAGAGATATTGTGATGCCACTGCACATAATCAGCATTTTTCACTTTAATTCGGTTCCCATTTTTGTCTACTAGAATAACTCCTTCAAAGGTGTGTCCCGGTTGTGAGTTCACCACATCAAGTATTTCTTCTCGTTGAGAAACAACAAATACTTTTACAATATCAACCCTGAGTAAATTAGCAATGTTCTTGATTTTCTCTTTTGTTAATTCTCCATAGTTTGATGTGGTAGCTATTTTAGTTCGATCTCTCACATTTAAAAGTGTAACGTGAGGAATTGTGTGAGCTACCACTACTTGATTCTCTAGAGAACACAACTCAAAAGAATAAACATAATCTTTATTAAGATCAGTTATATAAAAATCAGTTAACTGCCAGAAGTATTCAGCAAATGTTTTTGAAGCATCTTGAGGCAATGTTGCATTTCCATATATTGTTCCTGAAGTAGCTGCTTGCCAGCTATTGTAGTATGTGTCCCAATACATAGTAATAATAGACCCATCCTTTTTTTCTTCAATGGAATAGTTTTTCCAATCAAAGTTATCAATTTCTTCCTGAGATTCTCCAAGATTGAAAAATCGTTCGTAAGAGAACGAAATAGGTGTGTCCAGTACTGTGTTATTATTGTTAGGATCAATCTCCAATATAATTCCTCTAGCTTGACGACAAGCTTTCACAAATCGAAATTCATAGGAATCAATTTGTGAATACTTCAGCAATACCTTATTATCTATGAATTTAGATAACAAATTATACTTACGAATAATTTGCACTAATCCCTCCGTCTGAATTTCTTTTATAAGTTGCATGATTATATTATTTTTTTTGGTGAAAAAAAAAATTCAGTTGATTATTACTTGTGTTTTTTAATGCAACGAACTCTAGACATTCTAATTTGTCCAGAGTTCGTTTTTACACAGTGTAAAGATACAATAAATATTTTGTTTATCCTAATATTTTCGATGATTGTCAATTAAATGATCCATAATATCCATAACATCTTTTGAAATATGATCATCAAAGTGCTTCATTAGAATAACAATCAGAGCATAAAAAAATGTAATAACCAAAGTTAATACTCCCCACAACTCATAATTAGGCCACCCATAGATGTATTCCATAATAATAAGGTATAGACCCCTGATCATAATAAAACTACCTAAAATTATTCTAATTATATTTAATGTTGGATTGAGCATTTTTGTTTTATCGTTAATAATAAAAAAATCTAGAACACACATACTTATAATTTATTTGCTAACCTAGCTCTGTATGAATCAATAGCCGCTTGATGTTTGGCAATAAAAAAATTACCTTCAAAAACTTCGTCGAACTCACCCATAAACCATTCACCTGAAAATCCTTTATGGTAGGAAATGTAAAGCCATTCTAATTTTTCACCACATGAAAAAATTAAGTATCTTTCATTGCTAGGCATAAGCCCGACATAGCGATAAGAAATCAAATTAAACCCTTCAACTTTAAAAACTAGATCGCTATACTGAAGACTTTTCATATCTTTTTCAGTCATTAATTTCATTGTCTATAGTTTTAGTTACAATCAAAATTGTTTCTGCATTGACATGTCCACAAAATGGAAGCCAATACTTATTATTATCATATGTGAGGATGCCACTTAAAATGGCCCCAAACCCAACAAACTCTAGTTCTGTCCCGATTAAGTTAGACAACTCTTCACGGGTGAAGTACTTAGTATCCATACTGTACTACGTTTACAAGGTCATAAAATAACCAAATGAAAAAGATACCCATTCCAATGAGACTTTGTTTTGTATGTTCAGTAATATTCTCTATATAATAATCAATAAAGATAATTAATGGAAAAACAACAACGTAAAAACCTGTAAGTGCGGTAATAATTACAAGAGAAATTGAAATCCAATTATTATAGGAGTTAAATTTCACTGGGTTTTTCATATAAATGTTAAGGATAATATCATTAATAAAAATCATATAAATTTGTTTTAAGTTTTTAAAAAATTATTTTTTTCCGTTGTTGCGGCGATTTGCAGCACGACGTTTTTTCTCAGCTTTATTTGGTGCAACATACTTTACCCCATCATTAAATGTAGCTTTTTGATTATAAACCTCATTTATTTCTTTTACTACTTTATGTACTGCATTTATATCTTTTCTACGCTGATGTGAATCAGGATCAATGGGAACTTCAACATTACCATTTTTAGTAATAAATGCTTTTATACGCCTTGCCTTAAAAAGCATTGTGGCTGCTAGTAATGCCAAAACATATGGCAAGCCTTGGATGACTATGATATTAGTCAGCAAAAAAATAGAAAAAGTCATGGTTTTTAAATTATAATTTGTTATGAAAAATGTTTAAAAATTATTTTTGATCTCGAATCAGCGTATTAACAAACCTGCGATACATATCTTCAAATCCCGGAAGATCATACAACATAGACATCGTTTCGGTTATTGCTTTTAGTTCTATATCTTTTTCCTTAGATACTATGACTAGTTTACCATCCACAAGGACAGGACTGACAACTTGATCAAAGAAACGAGTATGTCCCAGATCATTTTTTAGTTCTTGTTCTGGATAGCCATTGGCCAACAAGAAGTCAGTTATAGAACTACCACTATATGGTTTAGGAAACCCATATTTCCATCCATTTGGAGGATCAATATATGTTTCTACGTTGAACTTAACATTAAGTTCAACCCCATCTTCTACTCCCTCAGGTAAAATACTGAGAGAGTGAACTTCATATCCATCCACTAACAAAACAACTCCTTCAGTAGATATATTAATTTTGGTCTTTAATGCTACTTCTTTCATTTAAATTTTTATTGATTAAATATGTTTGTGATGTAAAGATAAGCTATTTATTTTATTTTTCCAAATATTTATATAAAAATATTTATGGATACTCCACAAAAAGTTTCGCAAAAAGTTAAAGATGTTGAATCAGAAATAAAAGATTTAAACTACGATATTAGCCAGAAACAATCTTTTATTAAGCAATCACAAGATCAAATGATTGAGTATGGTAAGCAAAAAGATTATTTTACCGAGAGGGAATTGATGGAAAAACAATCTATTGAGGCAGCTAATACCCTTTTAAAAGAAGATTTTGATCTTATGCTTGATCTTCAAACTCGTTTAAAAGAACTGAACCAAAGTTTCGAACAACTGTTCCCAGATTAAAAATAAGAAACCCTGTTACAGTTTAAACTGTAACAGGGTTTCTTTATTATTTTTATCTTCCTGAGATAGAACAAAGATATTATCTTTCATTATTCTTCAATTTCCCAATACATGCTACAATAATCGGGGTTTTCTTTTTTCTCAATAGTGCTACGTTCGGCACTAACTCTTTTCATTTTATCAAAATCTGTAAAGGTAAGAATAAAATAAGGATTTCTTTTTTCATACTCACCGTCATTCACATATTCGCAATATAATCAGAATTCCATAAATTTAGTTTTTTAAATTAAAGTTTTTAATGCTAATTTTAAGCAAGAAAAACATAAGTATAATAAGGAAATAAAACCCTACCATAATATATGTTGCGCTATCTGCTTTATTTATTTCTTCAAGATAATCTGTATATTTTGAAATAATTAAAGTACAAACAACGCCACTAATAAAAAATTTTAGTGGCGTTGTATCCAACTTAACAATTTTATTAATTTTAGTTCGGTGGGATTCTCAAAGAATTTCTTAGTTACTTTTGAGATAAATAAAAATTGAAACATTATATAAATGTTTTAAAAGATGAGAAAACTATCTTTTTTTATCTTTTTTTATATCATTTAATTTTTCAATGGCCTTTTGTGGATTAGGTTTATTTCCACATCCACAAGCTTTCCTTATGTGTTCAACCCCCCGTTGTGTTCTAACAGTGGTTGAAACAAGACCCGTACCGTTGCATCTTTTACACATAATAATTTTTTTTAAGTTAAAAGTATAGGAATTGAACCTATACTAGACTATATATAATATTAGAATTTAATATTATGTTTTTTAGATTTAGTGTAGATAATTCTGTTAAATTTCTTTCTCCACAAAAATCTAAAGTAGTCGCCTCAACTTCTTGTATTTTACAATCTATACAAAGTTTCATTGTTTGTATAGATTAGTACCCCCACTAGGACTTGAACCTAGAAGCTTACGCGCCACTGTTTAAGAGTGGTGTGTTTACCAATTTCACCATGAGGGCATTTTTAATTCTTATCGTTATAAGAACAAAACAAAGATAATATTATTTTTTTATATTCCCTAACTTTTTAAGAAATATTATTTATTTTTTCAGTAACAAGTTTTAGGGCTTCATCAAAAGAATCACATTCCTCCACAAAAACTCTGCTCGGATTCTCCACCTTATTACAAACATCATCAAAATTCACCAGAAGAATATACCATAACATGTGAAGTGGATTTTGGCCAGCCTCATAAACATACCACCCTACAGGGACTTCTGTTTTTTTTGATACTGTAGGTGAAAGATTATTACTTTCCTTTTTCTTCTTTTTAAAAAATCTATTAAACATATTTTCGTTGTCTTTTAATAAAATACTGTTTCATTTCGTAATTAAATAATTCTTTATCTAGGTCTTCTAAATATTCAATAACTTTAGGTTTATTATCTATATCTGTACCTTTAAGAATCTTTGTATAAATAGCAAATGCACAAGCTTTTTGAGTGCGTTCTAATTGCTGTGCAATATAATCAATGGGTTTATTTGCTAATACCCATCCCTGAAGATTATACAAATCACTAATACTCCAAAATTTCCCGTGATTATTATTCATTAAAATGTTATTTTTCATATAATAGAATAATCTTCACAGTCATCATCCTGTTTAATTATTCCAATTTGCACCGGGCAATCTTTGTCACCATATTTACAACCATGTTTCACGCAACAATGTGTGCGGTGAACTCCCCATCGCTCTTCGGGAATAGTTGTTGTTTGCGAACCATTATCTTTAATTGCCACCTGAAAAATTTGTGCATTTTCATATTCTTCAATCAACCTCACCATTTCATGGTATTGTTCTCTCGTAATCATTATTTTAATTTTTGTGCCACGGCTTGAACAGTAGCAATATGTTCTTTTGACATTGGTTTGCCAGAGTGGTTTACCATCAAAAATTGAGTTAAGGTTTCTTTATCAGTGGTATCTTCTCCTAATTCACATTTTTGTACATTACCATAACAAAGAAATCTTTTTTGTGCTTTACTTGATAATTCTTTCCAGTAATTCCCATAACTATCTGAAAATTTACCCCCAAGAAATTCAATAATGGCATTAATACGTTGTTTACCATCTATCAAATCATAAAAGGAAGCTGGTAGGCCAGCATTAATACGTTGTTCCACATATTCAAAACTTCTGCTTCGAAAAGAAAACTTTCCAATATCAATCTCCAAGTAAATGGAATCAATTAAAAGTTGATTTTGCTCTTCTGTCCATTCTAAACCACGTTGGTAGTAGAAGTCTGTGCCATCTTCTAGCGTTACAAAAGGATCAAAAGAACAGGTTTGTGATCCTCTTATATATCGACAGGGAATTTGTTCGCCATCTTCGTTATATCCGATTACATGAAGAAGACTTCTAATCTCGCATTTTTGTGCATCAACTCTTCTCCAATCAGTAAAGGGATTGGCACCAATATGATCAGTAACTTTTGTTACATCAGAAACTGATCTGGAATCTTTTCTTTTGTAATAGTTTAAAAAATAAACTATATCTCCTTCTACTAATACAACCTTACCGTGACATTCACGGGTTTTATCTTGTGAACCATTCCCATCTCCCGTAAATTTGATGACATCACCAACCTTAATTGGTTGAGAAAGAAAAAGATCAATTTGGTCTTGTTTGTTCATTTTCATTTTTTAGGTTGTTTAAAAAACAAATATACTAATAATTTATGATAAAAAGAAATTTTAATAACTTTCTTCCACAATTGATTTATAATAAATCAATCTTTTTGTCATTTCCGGCAAAATTTTATGACTGACCAGTAAAATACTGACCAGCGATTCATTACCAAAATACTGAATCGCAAGTTCTCTCACAGTGGCATCTACCGGAAAAGTATCTTGTTGCAGCTCATCTACTATTTTAATAAGCTGTTTAGTTGTTATATCCTCTATTTTAATCTTCATATTATTTTTTTATTTTCACAACAATATAAAATAATATTGCCAAGTTGAGGCGTGTAATATCCCCTGATCTTGCAACTCTAGTAACTGTGCCATTTTTTGACCTAGTTCCTTACCTTGAGAGTAACCAAGCTCAATGAGCATATCACCAGTTACAATCACTGAATATCCAGTATTTTGGATTTCAATAAAGATTTTATGATGTCTGGGGCAATATCCATCATCAAAACAAACATTAATTCGTTCGATAACATTATATAGTGTGTCCAAGGACAAACCATGCTGATCCAAATCACGCAGAACTTTGCAAGCGGTTGAACGATCAAAATCGGCTTTACCTAAAACTTTTGCATTTTTCAACAGACAGCTAATCTGCTTTCTAAAATTCCCATCTAGTAAGCTAATACCCCCCAGCATCTTTTCAACTTCTTTTGGGCTTAACCCATAACAAAGTAAAGTTGCCTTTTCAAGGGGACTTAGATTTAACTTGTCAATTGCTTTCATCCGAGCTTCAAACAAATCATTATTGATTTGTCCAAAGTAAGTATTCAGCCAATCTACCTGCTTCAAAAATTTAAAGAAAGTAGAAGTGGTGCTAACTTCATAGTATAGAACCTTTTTTAGCTCCATACCAATACGCTCATTAGAAATACCAACTGGCCGTAAAAACCAACAAGTTAAAATCAGTTGCTCTTTGGCTTCAAGATTTAACTTAACCATAAATCGTGCAGCCCTTACAACCCGTAACGGATCATCTGCAAACGCTGCACTAACAGGACGTGCAATCAATGCTTCCAGGTCATTACGACCACCGTAGGGATCAACAAACTCCCCAGTGTGACAATTAATTGCCATTGCATTAACCGTGAGATCACGGCGAAGCAAATCTTGCCCTATGGTAACTCCTTTAAATTGAATTGAAAAATTTTGTCGGGTAACTCCTTTAAATTCTTCTTCACGAGCAAGGGCAAAATCAATTTTGTCCCCACCGAAATCTGCAATCCAAACAGGAAAGTTAGCCCCTTTTTCAGCAGCAACCGAATTGGCGTATTTTGCCAAAATTTCAGTAACTAGGGTGCGGTCAGTTACCCCTACTAGACAAATGTCAATGTCATCTGTGGGAATCCCAAGAATTTGATCACGAACACACCCGCCTACAAAATAGCAGGTAATGCCATTTTCATAGAATTCCTTGAGGGCGCATTGTAACAAAATGTTATTAGTCATGATCAAAGTTTTTACGGTTATTTAACAATACAAAGATAATCCTTTTAGAGGATATATCCTAATTATTGAAGAAAGTTATTCTGGTTGGTTTTCGGTGCTAAGGCTGATAATTTTATAAAAATCACCCCTCATTTTTTTAAGTGAATTAAGAACAATTATTGCTTTTGCAATAATTGTTTCATCATCGTCATCCTCCTCATACTTAGCAGGAATTACCTGATTGTTTTCAACAGATATTACCCTGTTTTTTTCTAGCCGCATTTTACGACCTTCGTAATGAAATTCACTCATAACTATTTTTTTAGGTTTTTTAATAATGTAAAGATAAGCATAAATAATCTAGCATCCAAACCTTTCTCTAAATAAATTTAAACTTGCTGCTCACTTATAAAGAGAGAATCATATAGGATTTATTTATCTTATACAGAGTTCATCTATTTTTGTTACATCTAAAAGATTGATAATCAATGTTATATTATACCCCTTAATCAAATTTTAACATATGTTAAAATTTTTTCAATATTTATTGAAAGATAGTTTTTTAACAAAAAAAATGCCCCTAAAAGAGGGGCATCAATCACAATAATATGGTAAAAAACTCTTTTGTCTTCTAAGAGATTGTGAAGGCATAAACATATTTGCCGTCAGTAGTCAACTTTGCGCTGACCGTGAACAGCAAAGTACTGTTTTTACCTCCATCCATTATCTCATAGAAAAATGATAACATCTTCATCTGTATCACAATAAACTGATCCCCCAAAATTCGACAAGTAAACAGTTTCAAAGATTACAGGTGTCGTTTGAAAATTCTCAGTTCTCAGTGAGAATAAATTCGTGTATTGGTTTTTAGAAATTTCCCTGAATTCAATTATTTTACACAAAAACCCTCTTTTTAAGAGTTCTTTTTGAATAAATTTTTGAATTTTTTCCATTTGTTCAGGTGAACAATGGTAAGTATTCTGATCAATAGATTGTTCCATAAAAATAAATTTTTAGATTATTTAATAACTCAAAGATACAACTTAATTACTTGAGTTCCTATTTTTTTAATTATTTACATTAAAAAAGTATAACTCTTTATTGGTCATGGAAGCATTTACTGCAACTATATAGGTTTCTTCTACTCCTTCTATATCAACATAGAAATAGTGCGTTACAGCACCATTAGAATGGGTAGTTTTGACTACATCTGAAACAATATGACTTCTAGAACCAGCATAAATTTCATCTCCTTCTACCGGACAAACAAATTTTTGTCCATCGGGGAGGATAATATATTCTTGTGAATTACTTAACATAAGGTTTTATATTTAATAAAATACCAGCAAATAACGAAAATCAAAAAATCCAAAAAGATGCAAACCAGCATTTTTTGGCCTAATTTATTCCAGCGATAATACTCATCTTTGCTAACTGATGAAACCACTGTTAGAAAATTAATTAAATTGAGGATTGTCATAACTAAATTTTTGTAATTAAAGAACAAATTGTTAAAATTATAAAATATAGTAATATAATTCCCCAAACCGGATTTATGGGTGCTATGCCTTTTATATGTTTATAACAAAAAACCTTGTCGGGCAAAGTTTCGTTTTTACAATTAGAATGCCTACAGGTATTCATAACATGTTTTTTAGTTGATTAAATTTTTATAAAGATAGTTCTTTTTTTTGATTATTTCTAATTTACTAGAAAATACCAAAAAACTGAAAATAGAAGCCAATCTGATAATCCGGCAACAATAATGCTCTTAATCACGTTATTCCAAATAATGTTATCACCAGCTTTATTGGCCCAATAAATCCCATTCCCTCGAACATACAAATTAATTAGTGTAAACATACTTGGTTTTTTAGGTGAGGATTTAATTACCTCGAATTTTAAAAAATATTAAAATAAAAACTAACAAAAATAATCCGAAAAACAATCTGTAAATAAAAAGAGATTGTTTTTGCTACTGTTTCCATATTGTTTATATTTTGATTATGTATAAAAGATACAATAAAAGAATGATTAAACCAAATTTAATTCCAAGATAATAATTGTTCTTTAAAATCTTTTTCTGGATTAATAAAGAAATTATTTTCAATAATCATTTTTTCATTTCCATCTTCATAACCTCTGGAAATTCCATATTAATATTTTATTTTTTTTGGTTATTTGATAACCTAAAGATATAGATAAGTTATCAAATAACCAAATTAAATCAATAAAATCTTAGATATTATTTACGTTGTGAAAAACGTAGGCACCATTATCATTTAGGATTCTGGTCTGTGTGTCCAACACAAGGGCTTCTAAAGCACAAATATCATTCTCTGCCAGCAAGTATTGGCATTCAATCTTTCTTCGTTCTACAAGCCCCTCTAAGCTTTTACCAGAAGCTTTATTGTAATTAACAAGTGATGTAACAATAATTTCGTTTTCACCTGTCATTATCTTGTTTAAAAGAGCTTTTTTCCATCTTGCTTCAGTTAAATTATATTCTACTGCTGCAATGATGTATTGTTGATACAAAGTTAAATGTGGATATTGTTTTTTAATGTAGTCAATCCTTTTACGGTAATATGTCCGAGAATCTTTATTTGCTTGAGCCAAAGAAATAAATTTGCTTTTTGCTCGTGTTCCCCAACCGATTGAGAAGTGTCCATGATCAAAATATTTTTCACGGTTAAATTTCTCAAATGAAATAATTAATTGCCACCCCATTTCAAAAAGAAAAGATTCATTAACGAACCTGTCTACTTCATTTGAATAATTCTTTACCATTTTAGTTTTATAGTTATTGTTCTGTCCAAACATTGTCATAAGACAGAAAACAACTGTAATTACTTTCCTCATAAAATTGTTTTTAATTAAAAAATAAAGCATCCTTAACTCATATTATTATTCTTTTTATGAGTGGATGCTTTCTATATTGTTGCAAATATAAATATAAAATTTCATAAAACAAGAAAACCCCACTAAATTTTTCAATTCAATTGGGTTTTCTTGTTATTTTTTTTCTATGTTTTCGCGCTGATTTAGCTCTGACTTTATTAGGTTAAGATATGATTTATATTTAAAATATTCTGATTCAGCCCATTCATAATGGGGGTACATATCCCAATAAAAATCACCGCAGCCACAGTCACACCTATAATGTGCAAATGCACTATAGAACCTATTTCTTTCAGCTTTATAATAAAGCAATAGGTTCTTTGTATTAATGGCGTTTAATTCTTCAATATTTTTCCACATATTTATTTTTCTTTTATGTCCAACAAATCAATTTTATTATTTAATTCTTTTATTTGTTGGTTCATTAATTTTATTAATTTAAAAGTATCACTGGATATTGCCAGTGCTATTTCACCTTTGTCCATGTACTTTAAATTATAGCCTTCCATTTGAGCTATAAGTTTTTCTATTTCTTCCATTGTTAATTAAAATATAACTTTGTCAGATAATTAATTGCATTTTTAACATCTTCAGGGTCTAGCTCTTTATTAGAAATACTAATCCCATTGCCAAAACATAGTGTTTCATTTTCGGCATTGAAAAATGAATTTTCATTGTGGGTAAAGTACTGGATGGCTTCAGCCAAATGTTCCACTTTTATAACCTTAGAAGCACCGAGTTGAGCAATAACACCAGCTACTTCTTCGATTTTTTGAATTTTATTGAGAGATAGGTTTAATCTCTCAATGGCTACTTTTAGCAAAGTATTACAAGCTTCGCTACCATAATCGGTGGGTAGGAAGTGTTCTTTTGCCCGATCTACCCTATGCGTAATATCTTCAAGTGTTTCATAACTTCTTGAAGATATGTAATCAGGTTTACAGATTTCTACGGTAAGATCACCCTTACCAGTAAAATTAATACCTTTGAAAAAGGTTTTAATATTTTCATAATCCTCAAACCCTTGAGGATATTCCCTATCAAATACAATTGATAAAGAAAAGTTGCCAAGTAGGGCAATTTCATAAGCCCTTGTTAAATTAATCCACAAACTTGTAAAGTTATTCATAGTGTTATTTTTTTTAGTTCCTTACAAAGATAACAAAAAAAAATAACACTACCAAACATTAGTAGTGTTATTTTTTTTTGTTGAAAACTTTTACAGTCCTAGAAGTCAAGTATGGCTGACTTTAAAATAGAGCCTTGGCCGGGATACAAATGAAAATCATCTTTTTCCATATTTTTCATATTTTTTTATTAATCTAAAACAGAAATTTGTTTAATTTTCCCGATAGAGTAATCAGAATATTCCTCTATCTTAATGTATCCTTTCTCAACAAGGGAGTTAATATTTTGTTCTACAACAAAATTGAAAAAATTCAACTCCTCAGCTATATGTTCCACAATTTCTTGATAGAAATATGCTTGTTCTGAACAAATAATAATTATGTCCAAAACCCTTTGTTCAATGAAATTTAAACTTGGTTCGGTTTTGACATCCTCAGCAGAATAATTCCAACAATTAGCTTCCAGATAGCCAATTAATTCTTGGTATTCTTCTGCTGAACAATTCTGGGGATTTATAGTTAAAACGTTCATTTTTTATAGATTTAATTAATTAATAACTCAAATATACAAAAAAATCCCTTACCAAACAAGTGATAAAGGATTTTTTTGTATATTATTATTGATTTTTTTTTTATAGTTCTCGATATTGATCTTCATCAATTTCATACACAAAAGTACGACCATAATTGATCAGTACATCACACACAATATCTCGTGCAATTAACCCATTATCAGTAGGAGGAAAATGAAATACAATTTTTTCACCTTCTGCAAGATAATTTTGATCATTTACACTTGTGGTGAAAACATTTACATCGTTTCCGTTACCGCCAATACTGAAAATAAAATAGAATGATTTAAAATCTGTGGAACAGATTTTGTTCATTCCATTAGACCACTTACTCCTGTTATCCCCACTTAAAAGGAAGTGCATGGGATTTAAAAAATTGGAACGATTCACTTCTTCTTCCAATTTAGTGCGCTGCCAAGCATTCAACTTAGCAATAATTTCAGGGTAGATAGTCATTGCAGTTTCTTTTGGAGCAACTACAATACATTTGTGATTAACGCTCATTATTTTTGTTTTTTAGTTTGATGTAAAGATATATCTTTTATTTTCCTTATCCTAATGATAAGGGAATTAATTTCACATATTAAAATTCCCCTCAATGGTAAGATCATCAATTTGTGTCCCAACATTATCTAAATTGATAACATTGTTTGTTATCCTGCTTTGTGCAATAGCACTATGCAGAAGAAATATATCCCAACTAAGTTCATCTTGCAAGTTCCACTCCTCCCTTAACTTGCGACGCTGGTCGCTAAAAGGTGGAAAAAATTTGTTGATGAAAGCTTCATTTTCCATTAGAGTTGTTTTTTATAAATTATTGGGAATTGTAGTAATAAAATCAAAACCAGCATCTACCATTTGTAGTTGCTGATCATTTGCACCCCGAAACCAAGCAGACCAGTATTTTTGTTCAGGGGAGCTTTCTAAATATGCTCCTAACATTTCTTTTATGTTTTCCTGATATGCTTGTAAATCTGAGAAAAGAAGTTCAATTATCTCTTCTTTGTTCAGTTCTACGGCTAAAACAATTTCATCCCCAAATAGATGAATCGTTTTGCCGTCAACATTGGCACTATACATTTGGCCAACTTCCTCAAAATCATACGGAGACTTATCCACAGGCGTTATAAAAGATAACCGACCTTGATAACGCAATAAATCACTTGAAGTCGGAAATATCCGATATAAGTTTTCTGATTTTTTCATAATTGTGTGTTTTTTAGTTCCTTACAAAGATACAATAAAAGATTCAATAAAATAAACCTTTACAATAATTTTTCAATTGCAATTGCTTCTTTGGTTGTCACCGCTCCTTTACCTTTACAGAATTCGCATTCAACAAAAACGTGCAAAGCACGTTCAGGATCAGGGTAATGGTAAACACTACCGTTAAAACACATATTAGGGCATGGGGTAAGATCAGCCCTAATTTGTTCGGCACGTTGATTGTGACTTAGACTTTTGCTAAATTCGCATTTGTCCGATCTCAAATATGTACATAGGAGACCAAAATTCTGATCAGCAAAATCTTTTGCTTCCTCATTTGTAACGGTTTTTCCTAGAATTTTACTAACAGTATCTTGTAGATTCATGTTCTTTGTTTTTGATGATAGTGTAAAGATACAATAAAAAATCCTTTACCAAACAAATGATAAAGGATTTTTTATTGATTTTTCTTTTAAATCTTAAAACCTGAATAAATATATACCTGATCTAAGGTATAACCTTTCTTTAATTGTTTATGGTAAGTGGATTCCATATAGGCAAGCAATCTTACCTTAGTTTCATCAAAAAGAATTTCAAAGTCTTTTTGACTGGTTGTAGCAATCCAGCCACTAAACTTCGACAATCGACCTGTTGGTGTCCGAAGCCAACAAATCAGTTGTATCCCATTTTTATTCCACTTATTTGTGGTGGGATTATAATTAGTTCTATCTTCCATTACCGGGCTGTAATGGTATGGATTTGGATATTTTTCAGGAATGTTTCGCATATTTTTTTTTTAATTAATCAACATAAGGTTCAAGAAAAAATTGAACCTTTTTTTTCTTTGCTTCTTTGGGCAGTGGCACAAGATATTCTGCCATAGCGAAAGAAACGTAAAACTTGGATTTCTTTGGTTGGTTTTTTACTCTAACTAACCAACCTTCGTTTTTAATTTCATCAATAACAAAGATTGTGTTCGATAGAGGTAAATATTGAATGTCAACCCCCACTTTTTCTAATGCTGTTTTAAGATCAAAGTAAAAAATCTTACCTTGAACTCCAAGTGAAAAAAAATGCTCAAATGGGGTTTTATACCCCGCCACCAATCCCCTACAAACTTCAGGGAAAACTATCTTTATTTGAGCATTTTTTTTCACTGACTTGCTTTTTTAGTACCTTACAAAGATAAGCAAAAAAAAGTTTACAACCTAATAAAAGATTGTAAACTTTTAAAAAATTAATATCCCCAACTTCGATGTTGGGTGCTTCCTTTGGTGAGAAAATTTAATGAAGTACCTTCGTAATCAGGGCTTTTCATATCACCCGTGCTGCCTATACGGGTTTTATAAATCTTCTCGCCTATCATTTCAGGGTTTGGGGTACATTGTTCACTGTCTTGTCCTTCACTGCCTTTTACAGTATTCCGGCCTATTGATTTTAATTCAACCGTATTACCTTTTAAAGCCACAACAAGATAGTAGAAAAGATTGGTTTGTTCGTACCCCCAAGACGAATAAAGAATTGTTTTACCAATCTCTATTCGTTCTTTGACTTCATCTACCCTATTAGCCCTTTTCGCTTTCGTTTCAATATCATCTTCAACGCGACGTTTGAAGTGAGCTAAAATTTCTGCTTTCACTTCATTTACTCGCTTTTCATCTTTATAGCGAAAACAAGTATACTTTGCAGATTTTTGGTCAAACCTATATAAAACAGGCTGATTGAATTTTTCACTCACCGTTTCAATTAGGAGAGAATAGTATTTCCCGTATTCAATTTTTTCATACTTCATTAGTAAGTTTTTTCTTACTAATGAAGTACAAACCGCATTGATTAATTTTTCTTGGTGTGTTAGTTTTTCAACTAGAAAAATCATAATATTTGTTTTTGGTTCCTTACGCTTGCGTCCAGTAGGAGCGCAGCTACAATGGTACAAAGATACAAAAAAAATCCGTTAATACCAAGGATACTAACGGATTTTTATAAAGATATAAGAATTTATTTTTCCATGTTTTCTTCCCAATAAAAATCAAAGGGGTCTAATCCGTTGTTGTTTAACCAGTCTTTAACGTCAGATTCTTTTTCTACCCAAAGGTGGGTAAAAATACTATTGTCTGACTCGTGATAGATGAAAAAACGTGTTTTTCCCTTGTGTAGGGCTTCACAATACACACCTGATTGTAAGTAGGTGCATTTAGCGTATCCTTGCTCAAGCAAATAAAACTCAAGGTCGTCAATGCATCCCAACTCTACCATTTTGGTATCTTCAAGGAATTTCCCCAACATCTGGTTATATGCCACAGCTTCTGCCAATGACAATTGTGGGGGCACAATTCCCATACCACAATTTTCGACAAACAACAAAGGTCTGTCGTGGGAAATACTTTCATTCCCGTTTGTCCGGTGTGATCCACCGGAAAAGATTGACAGACACGTTTCATTGTGCCGAATGAAATGTGGAAAATAAACCAAGTTTTTTCCTTGGTTATATTTCATTGCGATTACTTTCCCCAACTGCTTCGATCTACGCATGATACTTTTGGTTTTGATGATAATGTAAAGATAAACTAATTTCTGTAAATAACAGTAGTTTCTGCTAATGTTTTCCCATTTTTAATGATAGATACTTTTTTAGTGTACCCGTCCACGTAGTCTGGAACAATCCCCATCCCATTATTAACCTCATTAATAATACCTCTAACTAAGTTAGATGCTATTTCTTTGAGGGTGACATTATCATTAATTTCATCACTGAATTCAATTGTCAATGTAAACGATACATTATTTTCCATATTTTTTTGTTTTAATTTTTTATGATTGCATCCAGTTTTGTTCCGGCTTGCACGTCAAAGATA